>Ga0209416_1000262_pt1 | contig 57320 bp, 62 predicted proteins | sample RifGroF1_FD_184001 | JGI IMG/M metagenome (GOLD analysis project Ga0209416, IMG submission 184001) | Groundwater microbial communities from Rifle, Colorado, USA - Groundwater F1 (SPAdes) (version 2) | ecosystem: Environmental > Aquatic > Deep subsurface > Groundwater | place: Rifle, Colorado... | reverse complement strand
TCACCCTTGGAGAAAACAAATCTCGGCTCAATTTGAACAAAGACAATTAGTCCATAATTCATAAATTTCCACAAGTATGACATTTTAACTAAACGCAAAGGTATGACATTTCTATTTAATTTTGACACTCGCGCATTATCCGGTGGCAGATAGGCTGTTCATTGGCATAAATTTTTTCTTGCCAGCTGACCATGGCTGCCGCTTGAGCGATAGCTGTCCCGGCGGTCGGAATTCCGATGAGGCAAATTTGCTTTTTATCAGGCCATGGAACCGCTTTTATTGTCAGCGCTGTTTTGCGGCCGATCATCCATTCCAACTCGGGATTATCAGTGGTGTCTTCGCGTCCAAAAACGTACACATGGCTTTCGATGCCGGAGTTTAGTCTGAATGTTGATTCCCTCCATTCGATAAATTTATATAAGCACATGAGCTCTAGAAGCCGGCAGTCTTCAGCGTCATAGAATGTTCCAGATGGAACCTGTAACATTTTGAATTTTTTTAGCATGCTTTCTCCTTTCCGCCCCAACTTTGCAGTCGGGGCTGGGATTGTTTGTTTTAATCAGAAGGGATATATGATCCCGGCGGCTTTAACTTTCGGTGTTTGAAAAGCATTGTACTCATCTGCTTTAAAAGACGTTACGCTTTTTTTGGAACACTTTTCGATATCACTTATCTTGCCGGTGCCACCGAATTTTTCCAAATGGGCATACATCATGGCGGTTTCATTGCCGAAAATGGCACCTTGACCCTTCCATTTACCGTATCGAATAAGTTCGAGCATATAATTGGCAAATCCACCACCTTGATTCCCGAATCCCGGTACCCAGTGGGTAGCCGTCGGGAAGAGGGCGCGTATAACGCCGTTTGATTCGTGGGTACAACCGACGACCAGACCAAGAGCAGAAAGGCCATCATATTCAAGGCCATATTGTTTGTTCCAGGTATAGGCGTCTTCAGCAACACATTCGGCGACAGTTTTTCCTCGTTCAGGAACGAAAAGATTCTGGTAATCACCTTGGGAATCGTTTGAAGTAAAATCGACAAACACAATGGCTTTCCCTTTTTCCCGCATGAGTTTCAGGCCTTGTGCTGGAATCACATTTTTCTTTTTTGACTCTTCCAGCATGGCGACATCCTTACCCATATAAACATGGATGTTCATGGTGTCATAGTCATAGTAAGCATGAGGAATTTCCAGTGTTTCCATCATATCACCCAAAAAACGATCGTAATATCCGATCATGGTGCCGGCCAGGTCTCCGCGTTTATTGTCATGTTGATAAATGATACGCAGGCCGAGCTCTTTTTTCATTTGATGGACATAATCAAGAATCCGCATCATCAGAAAATCTCCCGGAGGTCCCCATCCTTGGTATACACCATCCTAGTCTTTGAATGTTCTCACGTTGCAAACCCGAACCCAGACGTCGAGCATTCTTTTGGTGTATATTTCAACACCTGCCAGTATGCCAGCCTTTGCTCGGCGGTCTTCACGACTTTGCATATTGGTAAGACCCATGAGTGTATCATAATAATCGAAAATTTCCCCATGGGTTATTTGTCCGTAGACATCGATATTTGCTTGACGTCCATTGAAACGGTGTGGGCAAGGTCCGGGACAAAGCATTGTGCCTTGTTCGCGCTGAACCTCAGCCAACTCAACATGCGCGTGTTTGATTTCCATTGGTGGTAAATTCTGCTGATTCGTCATGAATTTTTCCTTTCATTTCATGTGTGATTGTTTTTTGCAAGCTCTTTTTTTAGTGAGATGCTTGCATCCAGTGTGCCCGTTATGCAAAAGGCACTGTTCCGTTGCTTTTTTTTCTGAAATTTCCTTCTTATGTTTTTTGCACCATCGCTTCATAACGCCTCCTTTCGCATGAAGCTCTAATTGTTAACGAACCATTCAGGAAATCCTCAAATCATTCGATTTCCTCCTTGAGGATTTATCCCATACTAACTTTTGGCCAAAAATTAAATAAAAAAGCCAAAAGTTAGTATGAGATTATCTGGGTTTAAATTAGCGGTAATTAGCCTATTAGTCAAATAATTTGGGAAATAAAAACAGCCCAGCGATTTCATCCAAATTTCTTGGAATCAATCGCCGGGCGCGGAATACTGCGCTTTTATTTGAGTGCGGTAATTTTACCCCCTTTCTTTTTTGCACAGTTCTTCGTTCTCCTGCAATTTCTACCACCTTCTTTCTTTTTGCAATTAGGGTCGCCGTTGCACATAATTTAATTTTTCTCCTTTAAAAAAAAGATTAATAAAAAATTACTACGCTCACTTATTGCCGGTGATATATAAAAAGACTGTTTTTGACAGTATTGTATTTATTTTTTTAACGAACTATATAGAAAGTTCAAAATTATTAATTTCCTCCTTAGAAATTTCTAATAATAATTTAGCAAAGAATTGGGTGCTTAGTCAAATCTCGACAACTGCTTATTTTAGTGATAAGCTAGAATAGCTTTTAGGTTTTAGCTATTAGCTTTTAGAAAATACAATAAATAAAACGATTAAAATATTAGCGGGCTAGTTTTTAGCTAAAAGCTATAAGCTAACAGCTAATACCTAAATTATGATTATTCAATACTACGGACACTCTTGTTTCAAGATAACTACCAAACCAGCTGGGCGAGGCAAGGATGATGTGGCGGTTTTTTTCGATCCTTTTGACAAGTCGGTGGGACTTCGACCACCACAAGGGCAAGCTGATTTAGTCTTAGTTAGTCATAATCACGCCGATCACAACAATGTTGAGGCGCTCAAAGGTGAACCATATGTGATTGATATCCCGGGAGAATATAGTGCTAAGGGAGCTAATATTATCGGTATCGCCTCATATCATGATGACAAAAATGGCGCAGAGCGTGGAGAGAATACGATTTTTGTTTTAGAAGCGGAAGATTTGCGCATTTGTCATTTAGGCGATCTCGGAACTGACCTATCAGAAAAACAATTGGAAAAGATAAATGGCATTGATATTTTGATGATACCAATTGGTGGTGGAAACTATACGATAGATGGTAAAAAAGCCGTGGATATAATCAAAAAAATTGAACCAAAGATTATCATCCCGATGCACTATAAGATAAAAGGCTCAACAGTGGACATTGATGATGAAAAAGTGTTCTGCAATGAAATTGGTAATTGTCCAAAAGAAAAAGTTTCCAAGATTAATATTAAGAAGAAAGACTTAGAAGAGAAGGAAATGGAAGTTGTACTGATGGACATCGAGTAGTTTTTGAAGTTTGTAAAAAATGAATATTTTTAATAAAATCGATGAAATTAGGCGTCAGCCGGATTATATCCGTCTACGTTGGGCGTGGGGACTTACAGCTGTGGGAATGTTTTTTATCGTGATTATCTGGATGATTTCTTTTTCTGCGCAGATTAGCAGTTTGAAAAGTGAAGAGAAACCCACAGAGAACATAAGTAATGGGAGTGCTATGCAAGAATTGAGTGCGCAAAAAAAATCTATTGAAGATGCCACGAGTCAATTGAAAAATGTTTTAGGTAAGGAGTCGCAAACTGATATTAGCAATCAATAAATCTTTTCGATATTGAACTTTAATGAGAAATTAGAATTTTTCTAGAAGTTTAGTTTCGAATAAAACTAAATAAAATATAAATTTTCAAATTAATAATATGCCAAAAGAAAAAATTCTAGAGGAAAAGCCAGATTTTTCCGCTAATGTTCGCGGTCGTGAGATAACTGAAGAAATTCAACAATCCTATTTGGATTATGCCATGAGCGTGATTGTTTCGCGTGCTCTGCCTGATGTTCGCGATGGTTTGAAGCCGGTGCATCGTCGAATTCTCTATTCAATGTGGCAAAGTGGACTTCGTGCTAGTGCGAAATTTCGAAAATCAGCTACGGTAGTTGGAGAAGTGCTTGGTAAATATCATCCGCACGGTGACGTAGCCGTTTATGATTCAATGGTACGTATGGCGCAAGATTTTTCTTTGCGCTATCCAATGGTTAAAGGACAAGGAAACTTTGGTTCAATGGATGGTGATGGTGCGGCGGCCTATCGATATACCGAAGCCAAACTTTCCCAAATGGCGGAAGAAATGTTGTTTGACATTGAAAAAGACACTGTGGATTTTGTGCCAAACTTTGATGGACAACACAAAGAACCGACAGTTCTTCCAGCCGGGCTACCGCAACTGCTTCTTAATGGTTCAATGGGAATTGCAGTGGGAATGGCCACTAACATTCCTCCACATAATCTCACTGAATTAATCGATGGGATAAATCATCTAATTGAAAACCCTGAGGCTTCAATTGAAGATCTTTGTGAATTTGTTAAGGGGCCAGATTTTCCAACCGGGGGAATAATTTATAACAAAAAGGATATTGTTGAAGCCTACAAGACTGGACGAGGAAAAATTTTGACTCGATCTAAAGCAGATATTGTTGAAACTAAGACGGGAATGTTTCAGATTGTCATTACGGAAATTACCTACGCGACTAACAAATCAACTCTCATTGAAAAAATTGCTGATTTAGTTCACGAAGGAAAAATTTTAGGAATAAAAGATTTGCGTGATGAATCTGACAAGGATGGCGTGCGAATTGTGGTGGATCTCAAAAAAGACGCCTATCCACAAAAAGTACTCAATAAACTTTTTTCCCTTACAGATCTTCAAAAGAATTTCGGCGTGAATATGTTGGCACTCGTCAATGGGATTGAACCGCAAGTGCTCAATCTCAAAGATATTTTGGAAGAATATATCAAGCATCGAAAAATTGTCATCACCAGAAGAACTAAATTTGATTTGGACAAAGCCAAAGATAGAGCGCATATCCTAGAAGGACTAAAAATTGCGCTTGATAATATTGACGCGGTGATCGACACAATCAGAAAATCCCCTACTAAAGAAGAAGCGCATAAGAGTTTGATGAAGAAATTCAAACTTTCTGAGCGTCAAGCCACTGCCATTTTGGAAATGAGATTGCAAACTCTGGCTGGGCTAGAAAGAAAGAAGATTGAAGATGAGCTAGCGGAAAAAATAAAACTCATAGCTGAACTTGAAGCAATCTTGAAAAGCGAAAAGAAAATTGCTGGCATCGTGCAAGAAGAATTGGAAAAGGTGAAGGAAAAATATGGCGACGAAAGGAGAACGAAAGTAATCAAATCTGGTGTGGGTGAATTCAAGCAAGAAGATTTAGTGCCAAATGAAGAAGCCATCATCACTCTTTCCAAAGATGGTTACATCAAAAGAATGAATCCAACGGTCTACAAAGTGCAAAAGCGTGGAGGCAAAGGCGTGATCGGTGCCACAACGCGCGAAGGTGATGAAATTCAAAAGATGCTGGGCGTGATGGCGCATGACAATCTTTTGTTTTTCACTAATACCGGAAAAGTTTTTCAAACCAAGGCTTATGAAATTCCGGAATCTACTCGTATTGCCAAGGGTCAATCAATCGTGAATTTCCTTTCTCTTTCTCAAGATGAATCTATCACAGCGCTCATCCCTTTCAACAAAGATGACAATTATAAATATCTATTTATGACAACGCAAATGGGAACAGTCAAGAAAACTGCCATCTCGGAATTTGAAAATGTGAGAAGATCAGGACTCATCGCCATCAAACTCGAAAAGGATGATGCTCTACGTTGGGTGGATGCTACAACTGGGTCGGATGAAGTAGTGGTGACCACGAGAAATGGTCAAGCCATTAGATTCAAAGAAGCAGATGTACGTGGCATGGGTAGAACAGCAGCTGGAGTACGCGGAATCAAGCTCAAAAAAGATGACGCGGTGGTTGGAATGGATATAGTTTTCAAAAATCAAAAAGGCAATCAGCTTTTGGTGATTTCTGAAAATGGCTATGGCAAACGATCAGATCTCAAATTCTACAAAGTGCAAAAACGTGGTGGCTCAGGAATCAAAACTGCCTCCGTCACAGCCAAAACTGGAAAAATTATTGGTGCCACTATCATCAATATGGATGCCCTTGATACTGACCTGATTCTTACTTCCGAAAAAGGCCAAATAATTCGCATTCCACTTTCTAGTGTTTCCGTTCTCGGTCGAGCTACACAAGGCGTGCGCGTCATGCGACCGCAAGCTGGAGATAAAGTTAGTGCGAGTACAGTTTTATAATTTGCTGTCATTCTGAACTTGCCGTGCCTCGTCGGCAGGCAGGTTTCAGAATCTCAATTAAAAGAGCATAGATCCTGAAATAAATTCAGGATGACATAAAATAAAAATAAAAAATCCCATGCAAAGCGCGTGGGATTTTTTATATTCAGCAGATGAAATATTATTTTTTCAAATTACTAATCCATTTCTTTTCAATTGCCTCTTCCAAATCAATCCCCAAGAGATGTGCATTGACGATGGCCATACCAACCACATCGGCCAATTCTTTTCCTAGTTCTCTCTTTGAAATTTCTTCCGAAACATATTTTTCCGGTCGACTTTTTTTGTGGTGGATGAGAACCGCTTGCGCAAACTCCCCCACTTCTTCATATAATTTTAACAAGGCAAAATCTTCATCGATTTCTATGTTGCACTTTCTCCCATAACTCATAGCATTAGCCACAACTTTTTCTTGTAGTTCTCTAAATTCCATAAAATTATAGATTACTTTTTATAAATTCTCATCGATAAATTTCTTGAGTTTGTTATTTCTTAGAATCAGTAATAAAATCTTTTAAGGTTGTATAATAATTGTTTAGTTCTTTTTTGCAAATATCTAATGATAAGATAGAATTTTTTTCATCAAGTTTAGCTTCTGCTTGATTTAGGCATTCATCGAATGATTCATATCTTTTTCCGAGTAAAGTTAAATATGCGAAAAATCCTCTTGGGTGTATAAAGCGGTAGCAATCTGCATTTGCACATATTTCTGCTTCAAGACAATTAAATGCTACTTGTTTATGATGAGCTTCAATACAATTAATAATTTTGTTTCTTGCTTTTTTATCCAGATTAAATTTTTTCAAGAATATTTCTGAAGCATCAATACTCATGGAGACATGATCTTGCAATCTATTTTCTTTCAAGGCTTGACCAAGCTTTAGATCCATTAAGGTTACGCCAATTCTTACTATCATTTCATCGGCGCCTAGTTTTTTTGCAAGCGCGATTGCTTTTTGTTCAGAGATACCAAAATGAACAAGGGTGGGTGATCCATATCTATCAATTTCTGATAGTGCATAGTTTTTTGATTCTTTAATTATATCCATAATATTTTTTGATTATTTATTTAATTTTTCATTGTTTGCATCGATAAATTTCTCTATAATTTTCTTATCATGATTAATGATATTTAATTTATCGATTTCATGAGGTGCAAAGAATGCGAAACCTACTCCCTCACCGAGCGAAATGTCAGATATTTTATTTTCAAAAAAAGCTGTGAAGACATGAATTTTTCCAGTATACCAATCCTTATAATTAAAAACTTTAAATAGTTTAAATTCGGTTAGTTTTATCCCAAGTTCTTCTTTTATTTCGCGCTGGATGGCAATTTCAGGAGTCTCATTTTCTTCAATGCCTCCACCAAACATACACCATTTTCCAGGTTGATATCTGCGTGCCAAACTTTTCTTTTGTAACAAGATTTCATTTTGGTCATTGAGAAATAATATTGTCGCAAAGTTATGTTCTTTTTTGGTCATTTAATTTTAATTCTTAAAAACTTCTTTTATAAAATTTCGTCTATATCTCAGTGTTGCCTTAGATAGTGCATAGTCAAAAAACAAAACTAAACTTTTTTCATCGAATTTATTTCTTAATCTGAAATTTAATTTCATTAGTTTCTTCCAGAATTTCTATGGTTGCTTTCACAGAAAGATTGAAGGATTCTTTGAGAAAAAATCTTTCTCTGTACTCATTCTGCAAGGATGTCAAAAATTCATCTCCCCAAGAAGGTGTGAAAGTATTTACTCCGCTAAAATCTATCTCTATCTTTTCATTTGCTGGTACCAAATTTAAGATTGGGCGAAAAGCTAAAAGTGCTTCTTTGCCGGATTGCCTTGAAGTTAATGTTGTTCCAAATTTTTTTAGTTCAATGATCATAATTTTAAAAGTTAATAAAAGCTAAACAACCATTTATAGAAAAATAAGATTGAGTTATATTTAAATCAAGATCTCCATTCTTTAAATTTAATATGGCATTTCCAGATTGAAAATATATACTTAGGTTATTATCGCTTTGAGTTATTATTTTTCTTACAAACTTAAGTCCGTTGCCTCGACTTTCTGGGGCTCGGCCGGAAATTTTTTCACTGAAGGCAGTTATCAATGCATCTTTATCAGTTGATAAACTAGGCTTTACTCTCTTGAGAGTTTTGAATATCCCCTGTCCCCTATCAGCTAATACAATTTGTCGCTTATTTATATCATAAGCAAAAAATATTCCACGGATGTCTGTCCACGAGCCAATATTATGATCAAAAGAATTATTACCTATTTCTCCTGTCGCAGCAACTATTAAGGAAAAATCTTTTTCTGTGTTGGGTAAATTTCTAAGATCATTTTCTAAATATGTCAGTCTTGATTGAAATCTTATAGAATCAGCACAATAAAATTTATCCTCAGGTTCTTTTGGGTTCTCACCTGTGACCCAATTCTTAGCAATAGAAAAAATATTTTCAGACAGTGACTCTATGTCATCTAAATTATATTGACGATGTCCAGTGGGAGTGAGGCGAATTGATTTTAGCTTTCCATTTTTATCCCAACGTCGGAGCGTATCAAGGGACACGCCAAGTTTTTTTGCGACTTCTTGAATGGTTATTAGTTGTTTGTTCATATAATAATTTAAAGCTATGTAACTATTATAGCAGACTATGCAAAACTATGCAAGTATTCTCAAAACTATGCAGATTTTTTATTATGCATAGTTCGTATCCCAGTAATAAAACCGGCGGTTAGCCAGAAAAGGAGGCTTCCTTGTTGGATATCCCAGAGATAATGGTCAAAAAGCATAATAAAAATTAGTCCTAAAAGAATTCCTTGGAAATATCTAGAGAATATAGTACTTGACAAATATGTATTATCATTGTGTAATATGTAGTCATTATACTCTTGCTCCATATCTACCTCATCCCCAGCCCTTTTCCTTATTAAGGAGAAGGGGGTAAGGTTCTTCTCCTTTTGTTCCGAGCCTGCCCCGTGTTCTGATAATGTTCCACGTGGAACATTATCAGAATTTACGGGGTAGAATAATTTCCATAACCACCAAATGAATAATCCTAATCCAATCAAGCCTAGTTCACTAAATATCAAAAGAAAAACATTATGAACAGGCTGATATTGCCAGAATTCTAATTTTTGAGGAAAATATTTTTGCATAGATAAAGCTGATTGTCCCGCCCCAAGTCCAAAAACTGGATCACTCTCAAATGTTCCACGTGGAACATTTAGATAAAATAGACGCTCATTGAGGGAATTTAGAAATAGAGAGTTAATATTTGGTTTGATTATAATGAAGACTGAAGTTAAAATAATGAATCCTGATAATACGATTAACTTTAAATGTTGAATTGTTCCACGTGGAACAATTTGGACTTGGGTGGACGTAGAGTCTTCTGAGCCACCCTCTCCTTTATAAGGAGAGGGATTGGGTGAGGTGTATTTTGTTCTATCTGCCTCGCCGGCAGGCGGGCGTGGAACAATTATAAAGATCAAAGTAATAAGTAGCCCAATTATGGCGGATTTAGAAAAGGTTAAAATTAAGGCTAAAATTTGAACGGCTATCGTAAGTCTAAATGACCAATTATTTCTAATTTTCCAATTGTTCCACGTGGAACAATTGGATATTGAATGTATATTTTCTTCTGATAATGTTCCACGTGGAACATTATCAGTTATATCTTGATTAGATTTTTCTATTTGTAGTATTTTAAATTGTTCCACATGGAACAATTTATTATACAATAAAGTGATAATAATTGAAAAAAGCAGAAAACCTCCTAAAACATTAGGATGTGGCATTAAGCCATAGGCACGAATGTATGTTTCTCCGTTTAGGACTATTTTAGCGACCCCGAGAATGTCTGGTGAAATTAGGCTTTCTCGAAGCCAAAGTAGGCCAATTGATTTTTGTAGGAAAAATTGAATGATGCCGATTATGGCTTGAATTAGACCTGATAGTATTATAATCAAAAATAAATTATTTAATGTTCCACGTGGAACATTTTGATTATGCAATGGCAATGAGTGTTCTGAGCCACCCTCTCCTTTATAAGGAGAGGGATTGGGTGAGGTAAAAATTGTTCCACGTGGAACAATTCTAAAAATAATATAGATATATAATAAATAAAACTCTAAAAGCTTAATTGATCGAAAAATGGCTATTGACTTATTTCCGGACCATAATATGGATAAAAAAGAAAGAAAAACTAAAAATAAGGGTAAAATTATGTATAAATTGTGCAAAACACGAGTTATCCACAGTCTAATCCTTGACAATGACAATAAATTATTGCATAATATAGATATAAACCAGAAAATAAAAGTCAGAATTAGAAAGATATCAGATAGGTAGATGTATATGCCAGAATATTCATTGAAGTTTTCCTTGATTGGAAAGTGAAATAACACTTTTCGGATACTTAGTGTAAAAGTTAATAAAAACCCAAAAAAGAACCAAATATCTGGTTGATTTTTAAAATTAGTTAATATTTTTTTTGCTAAATTCATATATGTGTATTTTAGTAGTATTGGGACTTTATCGCAAATAGTTTTTTATTTGCACATTGGCAAATTTGGTGGTACGATAAACTTATTATGTTATCTAGATATATAAAATATAAAAATAAAGCAATTGAGCTTAGGAATAATGGAAACACTTATGGAGAAATTATATCTAAGTTAAATGTAAAAATACCAAAAAGTACATTATCTGTTTGGTTTAGTAATATAGAATTATCGAAAGAAGCAAAGAAAAGACGGGATGATATTATAAAAACTAAAACAAAAATTTCACATATAAATGCCATAAGAGTAATTAAAGAGAAAAGAGAAATTTATTTGGAAGAAGTCGCGGGTAGGGTTGTTCATTTGAAAAATTTAAAAAATAATAAGGATATTGCAAAAATTATACTTGCGATACTTTACTTGGGTGAGGGTGGAAAGACACGAAAGAGCTCTATAATGTTAGGGAATTCTGATCCTAAAGTAATTAAGTTATTTTTAGATTTATTGAGAAAGTGTTATGAAATTGATGAGAAGAAATTTAGATGCACTTTACAATGTAGAGCGGATCAGGATATATTTAAGTTAGAAAAATTTTGGTCGGAAGTTACGAGCATTTCTAGTAATCAATTTTATAAAGCAAGAATTGATGCTAGGACTATTGGTAAAAAATCTAAAAAACCAGAATACAAGGGGGTTTGTCGTATAGATTATTTTTCTGCTGATATTTATAATGAAATAAAAAAAATAATTGAATTAATTTGTGTTTAGGGCCTGTAGCTCAGTTGGTTAGAGTACTTCGATGGCATCGAAGGGGTCAGGAGTTCGACTCTCCTCAGGTCCACATTTTTTAAGTTTTGCTTTAATGTAGATTAAAAGATAGAATAGTGTTTGGTATAATTTTTTGCCTTCATAGCTCAATGGATAGAGCAAATCCGTCCTAAGGATGAGATGTAGGTTCGATTCCTACTGAGGGCACAATGGAATATGCGGAAAAAAATCTTAATATTCAAAAATAGATTTTTAGAAGAGATGAGGGTGTTGGATGAGAAATTTTTTCTGTGGCCACTTTTTTTACTCGCGATATATGCAATAACTCTTATTTTATTTCGATCCTCGGGAAGTTTTCAAGGAGACGAGGCAATTTATAGTCAAATAGCTAGGGAGAGTATTGAGAGTGGATCGTACCTATCATTATATTGGCAAGATAAACTTTGGTTTGAAAAACCCCCGCTTATTATTTGGCTTACAATTTTCCCGTTTCGTATTTTTGGAGTCTCGGAATTTGTTGCGCATATAATACCTGGAATATTTGGCATAGCCGGGGCAACGGCTGTGTATTTTTTTTCGTTAGAATTTTTCAAAAAGCGCCTAGCTGCTTTTTTGTCTGGGTTTATCTTTCTTACAACCCCAATTATCCTTTGGTCGATTAGGTCAAATATGATGGATTTGCCAGTAGGAGTTTTTATCTCGGCAAGTATGTTTTATTTTTGGAAAGTGTTAAAAGGAAATCCAAAATGCTGGCGATTGTTTGGATTGTTTTCTGGTTTAGCGGTGATGACAAAGGGTGCGGTAGGTTTTTTGCCTTTTGTAATAGTGGCCATCTTTGTTTTTCTTGAGAAAAAAGAAAGACTATTAAAAGAGAAATATTTTTGGCAAGGTTTGATTTTGTGCTTGGTTATATTTTTACCGTGGCATCTTCTGATGACTATGCAATATGGAAATTTATTTTGGCAGGATTATTTTGGATATCATGTATGGAAAAGATTTTCACAACCGATATTGAACACTTCATGGAATGACAATTGTTTTTCTTACATTTTGTTATTTTTCGAAAGAAGTGGGGCTTGGTCATTTATGCTGGTAGTCGCGATGTTTTTTGCTTTCACAAAAGATGTTAGAAAAAAATATGGAGAAAAAATTAAATTGCTTTTGGTGTGGATTTTGACGATATTTTTCTTATTCACCCTCGCTAAAACTAAATTGCCTCAGTATATTATCCCACTATACTTTCCAGTGGTAATTTTTTTAGGAGGAATGATTACTGAGATGATACGAAACAAAAAATGGCAGTGGGTTTTGATTATGGGAATTATATCTCTAGGTAATTTCTTGCCGTCTTTTTCTTTGAAAGTTTCTAATTTTGGCGAAGCGCATATTTTGGTGCCAAAGTTTTTTTCTCGCTTTTTGGGATTTAGCGATCTTGGATTGATGTCTGTTTTTGTGATTGGATTTGTTGTCTTCCTTGGTACGATTTATTATTATAGAAAAAATTTATCAATGGTAATGATGATTGCGATAAGTGTAATTATTGGAATGAATGTAATTATCCCATTCCACCCAAATAGAAATGATTTTATAAAAAAATTAGGACTGGAAATTTCGCAGAAAGTAGATAATGTGCCAGTGAATCTTTATTTGATAAAAAAGCCTGAACATTTTTCCACGGGAATGATCTTGCCATTTTATTTGCCACTAGTAAGCAAGGCGGATAATTTAGGAGAAAGAGAAATTGCTATAAATAATTTCGCACAAAAAGAAAAAGTAACGCTTTGTTTTTTTGAAAAAGATTTTGTGACACAAAGAATTCATGGTATAAGTATATTATCATATGATGAGGGGGACGTATTATCTTGTGATCTATTAATAAAAAAATAATGAAAAAAATAGAATTCCCACAATATATAATAGAAGTTATCCAAAGTCTCGAGAAGGCTGGTTTTGAGGCGTATGTAGTTGGTGGATGTGTGAGGGATTTATTGTTAAATAATCCCGAGTACTCGGGACCGAAAGATTGGGATGTGGCGACTAATGCGAAGCCGGAGGAAATTTTGAAAATTTTTCCAGATGGAAAATATGAAAATCAATTTGGAACAGTGATGTTGCCTTTGAAATATATTGAGAGCGTAGAAGAAAAAGATTGGGATGGGCCCAATGTGGAAATCACAACATATAGAATAGAATCAAAATATTCTGATAAGCGTCATCCGGATGAGGTGAAATTTGCGAAAACTTTAGAAGAAGATCTTTCAAGAAGAGATTTCACAATCAACGCTATCGCGTTGAAATTTCCAATTTCCAATTTCCAATTTCCAATAAAATCTCAAATTAAAAATGTCCAAATAAAAAATAATGAATACGAAGTAATTGATTTATTTGATGGACAAAAAGATCTGAAGAATAAAATAATTCGAGCGGTGGGGGAGGCAGGGGAAAGATTTGATGAGGATGCGCTTCGCATGATGCGAGCCATTCGTTTTTCGGTGCAACTGGGTTTTAAGATTGAGAAAAAAACTTTGGAGGCGATCAAAAAAAATGCTAAAAATCTAAAATATGTTTCAATTGAAAGAATTAGAGATGAGTTTGATAAAATAATTCTCTCAAAAAATCCCGCTCAAGGCGTGGAACTTTTAGTGGAAGCAAAATTGATCGATTATTTTATTCCTGAAATTTTGGGAACTATTGGCGTGAAACAAAATCGCCATCATTATTTTGGACCATACAACACGGTTTATGCTCATCTTCTGGCTAGTTTGGAAAAATGTCCGTCTGAAAAGTTGGAAGTGCGCTTGGCATCATTTTTGCATGATATTGGAAAGCCGAAATCAAAAAGAGGCGAGGGAGAAATGGCGACTTTTTATTCGCATGAATATATTGGCGCAAAAATGGTGGAGAAGATTTTGGAACGGATGAAATATCCAAGGAAAATTATTGAGAAAACTGTGATGCTTGTGAAAAATCATATGTTCTACTACAACGTGGATGAGGTGGGGGAATCAGGAGTACGTCGCGTGGTGCAAAAAGTTGGCGTGGAAAATATCAATGATTTGATTGACGTGAGAATTGCTGATCGACTGGGGTCGGGTGTGGCGAAAGCGGTACCATATAAACTCAGACATTTCAAATTTATGGTGGAAAAAGTTTCTTCGGACGCAATTTCAGTCAAGCAACTTGCAATCAATGGAAATGATTTAATGAAAGATTTGAAAATCCAACCCGGACAAAAAATCGGAGCGATACTAGACGTGCTTCTGGCAGAGGTGATTGACGATCAAACTCTAAACAAAAAAGAAAAACTTCTGAAGCTGGCTAAAAGCCTAGACAAAAAAGATCTCGCCGAACTTCGCGCTTTTGCTAAACAAAAAATTGAAAAAGAGAAGAAAGAAGAAGAGGAATTGATGAAGAAGAAATATTGGGTGGAATGAAAATCATAAAGCATGGAGCATGTAATATGAAACAAAAAAGCGGGATTTTTAATTCCCGCTTTTTTAATTTTCTTCTATTTTATTTTTTTCTTACCACAAATCTTTTTTCCAGTGATTTTAGTGTAGTTACAATTCCGCCATACTCAAGTTCGCTATAGGGAAGCATGGCATTTCCATAAAATCCTTGACGTCTAAGCTCGATGGCTTTGGCGGATATGTTATTTCTAACATGATCCCAAAAAGGATGATCAAAAGTGTCAGCTGGGCTGGTTAATTTTCCATTATGCACACAATAGGCGGCGCAAGAAACAACAGGCGGTCCATCAAAGAATGAAACAGAAGTATTTTGCTTGACTGGCATTAGTGGTCCAGTGTGACTGCCACGCATAAAGCCGGCGACAAAATGTCCGATATGATAGGGAGAGAGCAGTTCTCCGGTGGCAGGGAAAGCGCCTTGGGTTCGAGCTAGTAAAATCGGATCATCTTTTCCAGTGTAGGTTCCGGCGATATTATGCAGTCTTGTGGTACTTACTGAAACGGCTTGCTCGCCAGTTTCTCGAGAAATAATTTTTTCTACCACGAATCTTTCTGGATCACGAAGAAGGGCAGCGATTTGGTATGATTCTTCTGGAGCATTAAGAGAAATTACCTTATCGGCTTTAGTGTAGGAAACATCCATAATATCAAAACGAAAACCCTTGGCCATATTCGAAGAAAGAATCAGCCCGGAATTATGCATTGGATCACAAAAAGAAAGGTAAAGGGGCAGATTATAGGCTCCTGGATCAGTTTTGTCAGCAGCGAACATAAGAAAAGGCTCATTTGGTCTTTCGAAAAACTCAAGTTCAGCTACTGCTGGTCCCATTCCCTTGATGTTGCCAGAAAAAGAATCCTTCAGAAGGTCTTGCCCAGCGCCATAAAGACCTTGGTCAAAAGCCGTATCTGTTCCAGCTTTGAATGCATCCCAAGCTAATTTATGAATTTCTTTATTATCCTTGCCTTTAGTGTGTGTGCAAAGGATTAGAATGTCATCTCCTGTGTAGCTAATTTTATAATCAATTAACATATCACTTCCGTTTTGTTTTACATATTCCTCAACCGTAGCCAAAACTCTTTTGCTTGGCTTAATGTGACCGCCGATACTACCGATGTCGGCTTTGATCGCACTAATAGTTATTTTCTTAGAAGCATGTTGTTGTTTTTTCATATTTATACTTCTTAATTATTTATGGTATTATTATACCATGGCTACGCAAATTTCCCATATCATATATGCAAAGAAGTATTTTGATAGTTTAGAATTGGCTAATTTTGATGATTTGGGCGTGAAGAAAAAAAAAATAATTCCAGTTGAAAAAATAAATAAGGACGAATTTATTCTAGGTTGCATTTTTCCAGATATTCGCCATATTGATGAAAATATAAAAAGAAAAGATACTCATTTGAAATTTGCTCCATTAAATTTAAATTTTTCCGGATTGACTTCATTTGAAGCGGGATGGAAATTTCATTTGTATTGCGATATGCGTCGCGAAGAAATTTTGAATAAATATAATTTCTATTCTTTTAAAAATGACACGAAATTTTATATTCAAGCGGCGAAACTTTTGGAGGACGAAATTATTTATGATGAATATAATAATTGGGAGAAAATTAGAAATTATTTTAACAACCCTCCGTTTATAGAAACTGATATAAATGTAGATAGTGAGACATTTAAATTGTGGTATGCGATGGTGGCAAGATATATTGAGAAAAAACCTGATCACAAAGCTATTCGCATATTTGCAATAAAGATACTTAAAAATCCAGAAAATGTTGATGAGATAATAAAATCAATTGAGGAGCTCCACAAAAATGAAAAAGTGGTGGAGATATTAAAAAAGGTAAAAGACGAAATAATATAACAACTACGAATTACGAATTTTGTACAAATATACGAATGTACGAATTAATTTTTTGAAAAAATTTATGAAAAGTGATATTCAAATTGCGCAAGAGAATAAGATGGAAAAAATTTCTGAAATTGCAAGGAGGGCGGGAATTTTTGAGCACGAGTTAGAGTCCTATGGTGAGTATAAAGCTAAATTAAAACCAGATCTTTGGGAAAGAATCAAAAAAAATCAAAACGGAAAATTAATTTTAGTGACGGCGATAAATCCAACGCCAGCCGGTGAGGGGAAAACAACAACTTCTATTGGACTTTCAATGGCGATGAATAGACTTGGAAAAAAATCGATGTTAGCTCTTCGCGAGCCATCACTTGGACCATGCATGGGGATAAAGGGTGGGGCAGCTGGTGGCGGATATTCACAGATGATGCCAATGGAGGATATAAACTTGCATTTTACAGGTGATATCCATGCGATAACGACAGCTAACAATTTGCTTAGTGCAGTAATTGACAATCATATTTTCCAGGGCAATGAGCTCAATATTGATTCTAGACAAATTGTTTGGAAGAGGGCGATGGATTTGAATGATCGGTCTTTGCGTCAGATTATTGTGGGATTAGGCGGAAAATCACAAGGGATTCCTCGAGAAGATGGATTTAATATCACCGTAGCGTCAGAAGTGATGGCGATTTTGTGTCTTAGTGAAAATATTAAGGATTTGAAAGATAAATTAGGAAAAATTATTGTCGCGTATAATTTTTCTGGCGAGCCAGTTTATGCGCGGGATCTGAAAGTGACTGGGGCGATGGCAGTGCTTCTCAAAGATGCGATGAAACCTAATTTGGTGCAAACATTGGAACACACACCGGCGATTATCCACGGTGGACCATTTGCTAACATTGCTCACGGATGCAATAGTATTTTGGCTACGCGTTATGGATTGAAATTAGCAGATTATTTGATTACCGAAGCGGGTTTTGGGGCGGATCTTGGCGCGGAGAAATTTTTTGACATCAAATGTCGAAAAGCAGATTTAAAACCGGATGCGGTGGTGCTTGTAGCGACGATTCGATCACTAAAATATAATGGAGGGGTAGAGTTGGAAAATATAGCGACACAAAATATTGCATTTTTGCAAAAAGGAATTGTTAATTTAGAAAAACATTTAGAAAATTTGAAAAAATTTGGCGTGCCAGTAGTTGTTGCGATAAATATTTTTCCGACTGACACAGAAAAAGAAATTGATTTTGTGTTTTCGCGTTGCAAAAAATTAGGAGCCCAAGTGGCCGTTTCTAATATTTGGGCGAAAGGTGGTGAAGGTGGAGTAGATTTAGCCAAAAAACTTTTGGGAACGTTGGAAAAAAAGAAAACAAAATTCAAAGTACTCTATGATGAGAAAAAAAAGATCAAAGAAAAAATAGAAAAGATTGCGTGGGAAATTTATGGAGCGCGGGAAGTAAAGTTTGGCGCCAAAGCTCAAAAGCAAATGGAAAAAATAGAAACAATGAAATTAGACGGTGTTCCAATTTGCATTGCTAAAACACAATATTCTTTGTCTGACGATCCAAAACTTCTAGGACGTCCAAAAGATTTCACAATTAATATCTCGGAACTTAGGCTTTCAAATGGCGCTGGATTTATCGTGGCAATTGCCGGAGAGATTATGACAATGCCAGGACTGCCAAAAATTCCGGCATCAGAAAAAATAAACATTACAGGCGATGGAATTATTGAGGGACTTTTTTAAATTATGTAAAAAATATTTATGAAAATTTTAGACGGAAAAAAATTAGCAGAAGAAATTAAGTCAGAATTAAGAACTGAAGTTTTGGGATTGAAAGAAAAAGGAATTGTTCCGGGACTAGCAGTAGTAATTGTCGGAGAGAATAGTGCTTCAAAAATTTATGTGAAAAACAAAAAACGAGCTTGTGAGGAAATCGGGATATATTCACAAGTTTTTGAATTAGAAGAAAAAATTTTTCAAGATGAACTGTTGGAGGTAATTGGAAAATTAAACGCGGATGAAAAAGTGCACGGAATTTTAGTTCAGCTGCCGTTACCTGCGCATATTGAGAAAGAAAAAATAATCTTAGCTATTGATCCGAAAAAAGATGTTGACTGTTTTCATCCGGAGAATATTGGAAAAGTATTTCTGGGTCAAGAAATTTTTCCACCTTGCACACCGGCGGGAATTTTGGAAATTTTGAAAAGGTCTGAAATTGAAATTGTTGGCAAAGACGTTGTGATTGTGGGACGAAGTAATATTGTAGGAAAACCTTTGGCGCTTATGATGATAAACTTGGGAGCGACGGTGACGGTTTGTCATTCTAAGACTGAGAATCTCAAAGAAAAATGTCTGGGCGCGGATATTCTAGTCTCGGCGGTGGGGTATACTGGACTAATCACAAAAGATATGATAAAACAAAGAGCAGTAGTGATTGATGTGGGAATGAACCGAGATGATGAGGGAAAATTGACGGGAGATGTGGATTTCTTGGAAGTTTCTCAAATTGCCAGCGCAATTACGCCCGTGCCAGGAGGCGTAGGACCAATGACGATCACTATGCTTTTAAAAAACACTATTAAATCTGCAAAATTTTATGCAAATAGAAGTTAAAAATATTTCCACGAGTCCAGTCAATATGTTGCGACGAGCTGGGTATGCCTATCAAAGACAGGAGGGAGAAGAAATGAGTTTTGTGCGCCCATTTAGTGCTTCGGGCTATCCAAGATTTCATATGTATGTTAAGGTAAATGGAGTCGATATGATAGTGAACATTCATTTGGATATGAAAAAGGAAACTTATGGCGACGATACTCGTCATCATGGGGAATATGAAAATGAAGGGGCGCTAGCAGATGAAGTGAGGAGACTCAAAGCAATTTTAGGGTAAAATAGGCTTTGGGCATGTGGCGGAATTGGTATACGCGTATGCTTCAGGAGCATATGAGAGTAATCTCTTGAGAGTTCGAGTCTCTCCACGCCCACATTGAAGAATGGAATATGCCCAGATGGCGGAATTGGTATACGCGCCAGTCTTAGGAACTGGTTCTCGCAAGGGATTGGAGGTTCGAGTCCTCTTCTGGGCACAATGAAAAAAATAATTATTACAAAAAATAATTCAGGTGAACGAACAGACAGATTCCTGGTGAGGGAATTTTTTTCTTATACGCGCGGAGAAATTATCAGAAATATAAAAAGTGGAAATGTTTTGGTAAATGGAAAGGAAATAAAACCGAGTCATACATTGAAAGAGGGGGATGTGGTTGAGATAAATATTCCAGAAAAAACAGCGGGCATAATTGCCAACAAAAATGTTAAATTCAAAATTATTTTTGAAAATGCTAATTTTGTGGTGATAGATAAGCCAGCAGGAGTGCAGGTACATCCAAGTGAAAAAAATGAAACAGCTACCTTAGTAAGCGGACTCCTTTATAAATTTCCGGAAATTGGAACTGTTGGAGATGAACCGCAAAATAGGCCTGGCATTGTGCATCGGTTGGACAAGGATACTAGCGGGATAATGCTTGTTGCGAGAAATCAAAAAACTTTCCAGAAGCTGAAGGAAAAATTTGCAAATCATGAAATTCAAAAAACATATTGGGCGCTAACGCATGGAAAACTAGAAAGCAAAAAAGGAATAATCGACAAGTCATTGGCAAGAGCGATAAATTATAAAAAACAAACTATTGCCAACGCAAAAACGCAAACTAAAGTCAGGGAAGCTTTAACAGAATATGAGGTCTTGAAAGAAGGAGAGGAATATTCTTTGATAGAGCTAAAACCAAAAACCGGCCGAACGCATCAAATCAGAATTCATATGTCTTCGCTTGGTCACCCAATTGTAGGAGACGAAAAATATAAACTCCGGAATACAAAAACTGAAGAAAGTGTTGTGCGTCATTTGCTTCACGCTAAAAAAATTAAATTCGATCTGGATGGTCAAAATTTCGAGTTCGAAGTCGGTCTACCTGAGGATTTTTTGAGATTTTTAGAGAAACAGGAAAATATTTGACTAAATATTGATTTAAGGCTAATATAAGAAAGCTAAAATAATTCTAAAATTAGCCTAAATTCTCAATATATTGGGATAATTTTTTATTTAAGATATAATTTGTTATAATAGGTATGCGAATGGCGCGCTACGAATGCGCACATGCGAATATTCAAAGTTATGGAAAAGAAAGTAATTGCGTTTAACAAGAATTTGAGAGGTGAAAACAAGATGGATTTTAAGGCGGGAGATGTGGTAAAAATTCACTTGAGAATCAAAGAAGGTGAAAAGCAAAGACTGCAAATGTTTGAAGGCTTGGTTTTGGGAGTGAAAGGTAGGCAAAGTTCTTCTCCAACTATTACTGTGCGAAAAGTGTCACATGGCGTTGGGGTAGAAATGATTGTGCCACTTCTTTCTAAAAATGTTGAAAAGATAGAATTGGTCAAAAAAGCCAAAGTAAGACGAGCAAAATTATACTACATCAGAGATCTGACACCAAAACAGAGCCGAATGAAATATAAGGTATTAAAAGAAGCTATTGGAGAAAAAATTGAAGAAGTGATTGAGAAAGAGCCAATTGAAGAAGTTGTGGAAAAAACAGAAGAAAAGGAAGTGGAGAAAAAATAATCGAGGCGGACGTGGCGGAACTTGGTATACGCGTATGCTTGAGGTGCATATGGGAGCAATCCCGTGGAGGTTCAAGTCCTCTCGTTCGCACTAGTAAATTTAGTACCAAGAATCCAAGGCCATGCGGGCTCGTCCCAGCACCATTTTTTGGGAAAGTTGCTGTGATAGAAAATTTTAAGGCGAAGCCGCTTCGCTCTCAAATTTACTAAAAGCAGAAGTTTTTCTTGAAAATGGTGCGGGATAAAAGTCCCGCCGAAGGCACGAAGGATTGTTTTTTTAAAAAAATATGACGGGCAATTAGCTCAATGGCTAGAGCACCTCGTTTACACCGAGGGGGTTATAGGTTCGAGTCCTATATTGCCCACAAATCATTTTAGCATTTTAGCATCTTAGCATCTTAGCATCTTAGCATCTTAACATTCTAGCATTTTAACTTTTCAGCATAAATATAGTTTCGTTTTTTTATTTTGTTGATATGTTAAAATGCTAGTATGCTTATATGCCTCAGGCCGAGTTAGCTCAGTGGTAGAGCAGAGGACTGAAAATCCTTGTGTCCCCGGTTCAATCCCGGGACTCGGCACCACAAAAAAATAGCATGCCTACTAATTTTAGGGTGGGCGTGCCTGCCAAACTTTCTTACTTTGTTATATTTTTTCCCAACTAAGAATTAAGATTAACTAATCCAAACAGTTAAGGATATATAGTAAGATAGGAAAGTTAGGCAGGCGGGTATCGTATAGTGGCTATTACACTAGGTTGCCAATCTAGCGATACGGGTTCGATTCCCGTTACCCGCTCAAAATTAAAAAACAGCTTCGAGCTGTTTTTTAATTTTGTTTAGAGTTAAGATTTATTTTATTTAAAGATAGAAAAATCTGCCTTTCTATTGCAATCAAGGAGTGAAACTATAAAAATCTTTTTTCTAGCTTTCATTTTTCTGAGCATTTTTTTGATTGGCGGAAGTGCACTACCCTTCCAAATTACATCCTCTACTATCACAGCTGTGCCCGTATAATCTTTTTTATGAAAATCTGTTTTCCAAATTTTCTTTTTACCGTTTATGATATTTGTCCAGACTTCAAAATATTTAGAATCAATTTTTTTGCTTTTGAGATGCTTGTCGATAGTTTTAGCTAAAGTCATGCCACCCGAGCATACAGCAAGAAGATGAATAGGTTGCTCTAGGTGTTCAATCTTCTTACCAAGATTACGTATTAGCTCAACTGTTCGTTTTTCCATAAATCTAATTGAATTAAAAATAATTAAGTTTTAGGATAGCACTAAATTTGCTATTTTGCAAGAGTTTGACTATAGTTTGGTTATGCATAAAAAAAGAGTAGTTTTTTTTGATGGAGATGGCATTATCTGGTATCCTCGTGGAAGAAAGAAGGAAACACCTCCTTATTTAATTTATAGAAAATATAAAAAAGAAAGAGATTATCTTCCAAGGCTTAAACTTGCTTATGGAATAGTGAAAACTCTAAAAAAGCTAAAAAAAGAAGGAAAAACTCTGATCTTAATTTCTACAATGCCTTATGATTCAGTTAAGGCGAATAAACTACTCGACAATAAAATCAGATATTTTAAATTGGACAATATTTTCCATGAGTGGTACGCTATTGAAAATATTCAAGAAGCAAAAGGCTTATTTATGGTTGAGTTACTAAAAGAAAAAAATATCTTAAAAAAACACGCCTTGATTGTTGGGGATAGTTATCGATACGATTACTTATCTGCAAAAAAAGTGAATATCGAGGCTTTACTCTTAGAAAACCCTTATACAAAAATTTTTCCAAAAGCAAAAAATATTAAAACTATAAAAAATATTACGGAATTGGGTGGATGTATCAAAATAGGCGAGGATGACTGGTCAAAGTATCCTTTAGGGATGAAAAGGAACCTCTAGGAGCGTGCAAGCGTCTCACTGTAGGCGTATTTTTAACCAAAGCTATTATTTTAAATTGAAAAACGTTTTAAATAAAGGGGAAAATCGTGTTTAGTCGATAAAATCCAAATTGATCTCGGTGTTTTTTTTGATCGGCCTCCATCGGGTACGGCAAAAAGATGTCCCAATCAACAGTTCGCTGTTTATGATGAGGATGAAAAATTCATTACGGTCATTATGGCCGAGGGAAGATTTTTTACTGAAGATGAGCTTGTTGAGAAAGTGAATAGACTCTTTGCTTGATTGCAGGAGCTCTAATAAATCCATTAATAGAAAACAGAGAATCCACCTGTGCTATTGGTGGATTTTTTGTTTCTCTAGACGTTTAATTAAATTAAAACTCTTTTTCCTAAACCCAGTCCGAACTGCGTGTACTTGCTGGCTCAAAATACATAAAACGCCAATAAGTAGGCGTTTTTTGGTTTTGGTGATAAAATTAAGACATGAGTAAAAAATATCAAAAAATTGTAGTTGTAGGAGTAAGTGCGTCAGGTAAATCAATATTAAGTCGCAAAATTTTCAAAGAAACAGGCTTACCGCTTTTTCATATGGATAAGATTATGTGGAATAGGGGATGGAATTATATCGGTGGCAAAGAAACAATCAATGCACTTAAGGATATATCAAATAAAAATCAATGGATTATTGATGGATATATAACTAAAAATGCTCGTTCTTTTGTTTTTGAAAAAGCAGATCTTATAATTTATTTGGATTATCATCCTTTGTTACTTTCGTGGAGATATATAAAAAGATGCATTAAACATTTTAAAAATCCACGTCCAGAATTGCCCGGTAGCCCAGACAAGTTTAGTTGGAAATTTCTCAAATTAGTATGGACAAAAGGCGAGGCTATTAGTTTAGATGAAAATTTGAATAAGGTAATATCTAAAGACAAAATTATTATTCTTAAAAATCCAAGGGAAGCTAATAAATTTATTAATTCATTGGAAAGGATTTAGCAATCCCAGTCCGGACTACGTGCACTTGTTCCAGCTAAGCTAAAACAATAAATATAGATCAATTATCGTGAACTTAACAAACAAAACTAACTAACAATTAAAATGATGCAATATTTACCCCTCATTCTTTTATTTATAGGTGGCTCAATTCTTACTATAGGTGATATAATAATGAAAAAATTGGTAGCAAATAATAGTGCAACATTATTCATAATCGGACTAGCAGTCTATTTGGTCGGTCTAATTTTTCTTGCCTATAGTTTTAAGTATAAAAATATTGCAATTGCCTCTGCCATTTTCGTTATTTGTAATATTATTACATTATCAGTTGTTAGTTGGTTCTATTTCAAAGAAGTACTAACGCCGTTACAAATAATTAGTATAGCTCTTGGTATTGGTTCTATTGTGTTTCTAGAAATAGCTTAGTTTTACACAGTGCCTTTTTTGGATCGCTATTTTTTCAGATAAATATTCTATTATTTATCTGGTAACATTTCCCAAATTGTTTCGAAGAAACTTTTTTGCGTATCATGGATTTTTTGGCTTTCGATGATTACTGCTATTTCTTCATCATATGAAACATAGCCGACTTTATTTTTCCCGTATATGACCATTTCGATCTCGATATTAAATTTATCCGAAGGGACTAATTTTATTTGAGAGAAGGGTACGTTTCCGCTTTGAGCAAGATCGCGTAATTGCAGATTGTCTTTGAATAATATTCTCGACCAAATTTTCTTGTTTTTTCTTTCTGGCATAAAATGGGAGGTAAAATATTTTTCCCAATCCCAGAAGCGTTCGTTGAATGTTCCGAGCATTTCATTTTCGGAGTGCTTAAGTATATCTCCAAAAACTTCTTTATAAGCCTCTTTGCCTTCAAAATATCGAATTTTAGGTTTTTTGTCGATAAGATTAGTAAAAGCCAAGAGCTCTGGGAGGATCCTACTCAAGGCTCTTTTTTTATCATCAAGAATATCCAGAAGTTTTTTAGGATTTTCAGCATAAAATACCGCAGTACTGTCCCTTAAATAGCTACTTATCAAGCCTTTTTCCTTGAGATTTTCGACAGCTAAATAAGTAGTCGTCCTTTTTACGCCTGATTTTTTGGCTATGCGATAAACGCTAGCTTCTCCAAGCTCAAGCGCAGCGAGGTAAACTTTTGCTTCATTATCACTAAGTCCAGCCTTTTTTAGTTCATTAAGATGCATATTTTTTATTATTACTGATTAGTGTCATCAATAATGACGACAATAAAATTATAACATATTGGATAAAAAAAGCAATATTAAAGCTAAAAATTGGCAATGTATATTTTATTTATATTGCCATTTGTCAAAACATATGGACTATATGTCCAAAAAATGCTATGCTTGTTTGTTAGGATGAAATTTTAAAAAAATATAATCCTAGCAAAGCACATTAAAATCACTTCCAAAATAAACCGTACACAAACCACACACTCAAGAAGGAGAGCGAAAATGAAGAATTTCTATTTTATCCGTCACAGCCTGTCCACTTATCAGAATATGAGAAATGTCATTCAAGGAGATGTGCCAGAGGGGCAAATCAACTATGACAATCAGGTGTTTGATGTTCCGTCAGCTGGCATTGAATTAGCCCAGAAAAAAGCAGAGGAGTTTCTTGGGCAGTTGGATGCTAAGGTCGATAACTTGCTTTTTGTTTCGAGCAATGAAGCACGCGCCATTGATACGGCAAATATTTATCGGCAAATGGCAAAAGAAAAAGGATTTGAAATCGTTCAGCACCAAGAAATTGGCAATGAGTATGCCAAAATAACGGGTGAGAACGAAATTAAAGTTCTGGAAGCTCTTTGCCTTAATCCCCAAAATGCCCTTATCCACTCTATCTACAACTCAAACCCAGGAAAAGTTTTCAACATCGACTGGGAAAAAGTGAGAGCAGAAACGAAAATGGCATGGGATGAAGCACGGAAGATCGTTGAGAGCGATGACCGTGGCTCATGGGGAGCAAACTTTGCCGCTCATTCCGAAGTGGTAAAAGAAATTTTGCTGGCAGTAAACCCACATGAAGAATCAGCCGAGGATCTTTTTGAGAAAAATTTCAAAGATCTTCTACGTCTCATGAAGGTTGCCAGTCAGGAGTGTGGGAATATAGTGGTTGTGGCCTTTGGTCACGAAAACTATATCGTGTCAGCTCTCCAGAAATATTTTGGAGAACATGGGATTGGAAACTGTGAAGCGATGAGTTTCAGGGTAACCGATCAAAAAGTATTGGTAAATTTCCATAGGCAAGCTCGCCTTTTTTTCTCAATATTCAAAACTAATTTGAATATTGAGATTAAGAATAAATATTATGAAAAAATTTAAAAGAGAAGACTATAATGAATTATTTAGGTATGAAAACAAAATGACCGTGCTTCACAGTGAATTTTTTGCTAAAGGCTCGATGAAAAAAGGTGGAGTGTTGATTACTTCCAATGAAAAGAACTGGAATTCTTTCATTCATAAGGAAAAAGAAAAGGAGTGCCTAAAAGCTGGTTTAGATATATTTAGTTCTAAAGAAAAATACAATCAATACTCACGATCATTTAGGAAATACATAAAAAATATTGCAAAGCCTATAATATTAAAATACAGTAAAATTCCAAGTCGATTAACTAAAAGCGAATTGGAATTATTATTGGAGGATCTTTCATTGCTTTGGTATTATTATGGCTTTACAGAATATTCGTATCATGATCTTGCTCATAAAATAATGCTTGAGTATGAAGATGACATTCTCAAAAAAAATCTAGCTGATTTAGGGAGGCTAAAATTTATCGGCCGAGAAATTTTAAATGCTTATACGTTTAAAGATGGTGTGATTTCGAATATACTAGAATTTTTATCCCAAAAATTTCTCAAAGGAGATGAGGCGAATTTTCTTCTGAGTCATGAACTTTTAGGTTTGTTTTCGAATAGCAAGATTAGTCAAGATATCATAAGTAACAGAAAAAAATATTATACTTTTTCGATAAAAGAAGGTTGTTTATACGAGCATGAATTTAAAGAGGCTAAAAAAATACACCGAGAATTCACAAAAATCAGTGAGGTAGATAAATTAGAAGGAATTGTTGCTAATAAAGGAAGGGTCGTGGGCAAAGTTATTATTGCTCCGATGTTAAATGATCAATTTCAGGTTGATAAAATAATAACCAAAATGGAAAAAGGTAATATTTTAGTGGCCCAAACTACTTCACCGGAATATATGCCTCTTTGCAAACTTGCGTCAGCAATTATAACAGATCAGGGTGGCATGTTGTCCCATGCAGCGATTGTAAGTCGAGAACTTGGCATCCCATGCATTGTTGGCACAAATATCGCTACTAAAATTTTCAAAAATGGAGATTCTATTGAGGTGGATGCCTTTAAGGGGGTAATTAAGAAGATAACTTAGATTATTTTTATAATTACAAAGACAGCCCGGACTTTTTATGGTAGGATTGAGATGTAAAATAAATATGCGTATAATAAAATTTCTATTTATAATCATTCTACTTCTTTTTATTTTTAGCCTAACTAGCTTTATGTATTTTAGGTTTTCAGCATTGAACACGGGAAGTAATTTCTTCAATGATAATTTGCGATACAAACTTGCGCGCTATCCGATGATGCGCCAAGCTCTCGGGCTTCATTTTGATGGTGATGCAAAGGCGGACTATCTGGGAGGTAGATATAAAAATATAATCATAAAAATTGTTGCCATGAATGGGTTGGAAATTAGCGATGAAACGGCCAGAATTTTTGCAAAAAAAGTTGAAGAGATAACTGGGAAAAAAACAAGCTATTTATTTCGACCAAGCATTAAATACGAAGCCTTGATAGGCATGGGAGATCTGAAAAAAGAGTTAGAAAAAAACAATTCCTCTCTATCTTCACAAGGGGCAGTTATATATGTATTTATTGCAAGCCAGAAAAAAGATGATAGTGTAAATTTGGGGTCAACACTTTTGGAAAACGGAATAGTACTATTCAAAAATCCGCTTTCTGAAAGTATGCGAAACAATACTCCGGAAGCTCTTGATGTACATAGCGCGAGTTTGTTGCTTCATGAATTTGGCCATCAAATTGGTCTGGCGCATAATGCAACTCCTGGTTGTCTTATGAATGCGCAAACTGAATTTAGTGACGAGGGGAGATTGTTGGAAAAGATCAATGATTTTTACCCGGATGAAAAAAATCAAATCAAAAAGACTATTCTTTAATTATGAAATCAAAAAATCCCGAGCAATCGGGATTTTTGTTTGATCGAAAAGTTCCTAAGTTCTTTTTTTGAAAGTAATTTTGTAGACCGGTTCGTATTCATTTTGATTACTATCTTTCAAAGAAATAGTTTTCCCATCCATAAGAGTGGTCATTGCGACATCGGTGAGCATTTCTTGCAATTCATCAATTTTGCTTTTAATATCTTCAAATCGTTGATAACGGGCGCCCATTTGACCTTGGACAGTCGCTTCAATTTGTTTTTTCTTTTCGCGTAAAACCTTGGCCTCTTCTACTGTTTCTTCATAGTGATCTGTGCCTTCTAATGTTTCCTTGTAATCTTTTCTGATTTCTTTTTGTTCAATTTTTAGTGTCTCAATTTCGTTGAAAATTTCTTGAATGTCTCGCATGTTTTTTATATTTTAAGAATAACAAAATTAATTTTATCACGAAAATAGAATAATCGCAATTGTTTCAAGAAAGTCTATTTTTGAAATCTTCGTAGCTGAATTTTTTTTGTACGATTATTTTTCCGTTTTTCTTTTGGATGAGGATTGAGGGAAGATTGATGCCATTGAAGGTGTTGTTTTTCACCATTGTATAGTGCGCCATATCTAGAAAAATTAATTTGTCGCCAATTTTCAAGGGTTTTTTGAAAGAATAATCCCCCATGATATCACCAGCTAGACAGGTTAGCGCGCCAAGATGATAGGTGTGGGGATATTTTCCTGGTTCTTTGGCGCCCACAATTTCTGCGCGATAGGGCATTTCCAACGTGTCTGGCATATGCGTGGCAGCGGAAGCATCAAGGATGGCAATTTTTGATTTACTCTCGATCAAATCCAAAACAGATGAAATCAACACTCCAGCATTTAGCACTACCGCCTCACCTGGTTCTAGATAAATTTCTAAATGCGGGTAACGTTTTTTGAAATCATTTATTGTTTTGCAAAGTAAAGCGACGTCATAATCAGATCGAGTGATATGATGACCTCCGCCAAAATTAACAAATTTCATCTCAGAAAGAAATTCTCCAAATTTTTTCTCAAAAACATCCAGGGTTCTTTTGAATGAATCTGCTCCGCATTCACAAAGGTTGTGAAAATGCAATCCGGTTATGCCAGAAAGTTCTGATTTTTTGAAATATTCCAATTTTATTCCAAGGCGAGATTTTTTGTCACAAGGATCATAAAGAGCAGTTTCCACTTCTGAATGTTCGGGATTAACTCGCAAAGAACAATGAATTTTTTTCTTGGCAGAAGCAATTTTATTTTTAAACATTTTCCACTGTGAAAAAGAATTGAAAACGATGTGATCGCTAAGGTGCATAATCTCATTGAATTCTTCTGGTCTGTAGGCCGGCGCAAAAATATGCACTTCTTTGCCAAATTCTTCTCGGCCAAGTTTGGCTTCAAAAAGTGAGCTGGCCGTAGTGCCATTTAGATATTTTGCGATTATTGGAAAAACGCTAAACATAGAAAAACTTTTTAGGGCCAAAATAATTTTGGCGCCAGTTCTTCTTTGCACTGAATCTAGAATTTTTAGATTTCTTTCTAGAAGTTTTTCGGAGACCAGATAACAAGGGGTGGCAATTTTTTTGGTGTCTAAATCTTTCCAATCCTCGGGTTTTGCCCAAAATATGTCCATAGTTTTATAATTAATTGTATATATTATAGTATGAAGCAAAAAAATACTAAATGCAACTTTTGTGGTAAAATAAAGAACTGAATGGTGTTGTATAATATAAATAGAATAGTGTTATGTATTTAAGCCCAAATCAATTAGAAAATCAAGGGTATGCTCCAACTAAATCGGAACGTTTTTGGTTGTATCTTAAAAACAAAAAAATTGAAACTTTTCTGGGAATGATTATTTTATTATTTCCGGCGATAGTTTTGGCACTTATGATTTCTGAGAAAATGGACCAAATTTCAAAAATTGAGCCTGTGTTGGTTGTTATCCCAAAAAGAATCGTAAAAACTGAAATTAAGAAAGAAGAATTACCAAAGCCAAAATATAAATATGTTTATACTCCAGGACCGATTTCAATGGATAGGATAAAAAATCAAGGTTGTGTGGCAGATGGAATTCTTTCGGAGTATGGCGATGACACGAAAAGTGCTGTGGCGATGATCAATCGCTCAAACTGCACGTATCTTCATCGCGCGCTGGAAACTTGGGCTGATCCGCCAGACTTTCAAAAAGCCACAGAAATTATGGCTAAGATAAAGAAACCAGGAATAATTTATGGCATGTTTATCGCCGAAGCAATTAGGAGGGGTGACCGTCCTTTTGAAAAAGATGGGAAAGAATTTGATTTTTCCAATATGTGTCAAGAAAACACAAAAAATATTTGGGGAGGAAACACTTGTAAGGCGGGGATAAAAGAAAAGGAATATCGTGAATACATAAAGCAAATAACTCGTGAAGCGATGGACATTGGAATCCAGAGCTTTCTTTTCGGACAAATTTATTTGCAAGATAATTCTGATCCCGAAAAAGAGAAGATGTTAGAAATTTTGGATGATATGCGCAGTTATGCAAAGAAAAAAGGCATTGAAATTGTAATCGGAGCGCAGACAGGCAACATTACAGATGAAAAATACTTGCGCATGTTTGATTATGTCGAAGGGGGGTTGGGTATAGGAGAAGATGGTGTGATCGAAAGTGGCCCATGCTGGAGTCGTAAGGAAAGTTGCTGGGCGCTTCTTTGGCATGAAAAATACGCCTCCAGAGCTAATAATGTGCTATTACATTTTGATTGGAGCGGACTTCTTTATGACGATATGAGTGTTTTTGCTCGAATGGACAGGCAAAAAAGATCGGAAACACTCAAATATTTGCACAATTATTTTTCATCTAAAAATATGGGCTTTCTTATGCCAATGATGGCAACGCTCAACAAGGATAATGGTGGTTGCTATGGACCGAAAAAAGGTTTTTATAGCGCTAGCAACAAATATAGTTGCCAAGATGAGGGTATAATAAATTATATTCTATCTGGCAAGAAATAAGCCTCAAATAAGCCAAAAAACAAAAATAAGCCCTAGAGGCTTATTTTGTTTTGTATAAGCCAAAATAAGTTTAGATAAAAATATAAATGGCTCAAATAAGCGAAAAGTTCATTTATGGCCATTGACTAATTGGCCATAATTTGCTATACTCCTAAGTCAATTAAATAGGGTTTCAAAAGCCTTTTTTAGTTGGCCTAGAGTAGATTTTTAATAATTCAAATATTATACATGCGTATCATTAGTGCATCTTTTGTGCTTCTAGTCGCTATTGTCATTATTTTTTCAAATGTGGCAGTGGCAGCTGAAGGAGAAGAATCTAATGAAACAAAAACAAACTTAGCTGTTTTTTCTCAAAGTAATATCTTTCTAGCTTATAATGATAATAAGTTTGAAGGATTCAAAAAAGAGAAAGAACCGCAAAAAACTGAGGAAGAGTTGAAAAGAGAAAAAGCCTTAGAAAGATATGCCGAAAAAAGAAAAAAAGCGGTGTATCCAAAAGGAAAATTTACCATCAATGCTTCGGCTTATACTGCCGCCGCTGACGAATGTGGTAAGTCTGATGGAATCACAGCTTCGGGTCTTAAGGTCAAAGAAAAAGAAACTATCGCTTGTCCACCACAATTTCCAATGGGAACTAAAATTAGAATTTTTGATATGGGAATTTATATCTGTCAGGATCGTGGGGGCGCGATCAAAGGTAATCATATAGACATCTATATGGAAACCAAAAAAGAAGCTTTTGCTTTTGGGAGAAGAAAACTGGAAGCAGAAGTGATACTGTAAAAATAAAGATTTTTAATAGAGTGCAAAGACCCTTTTCGCAAGAGAAGGGTTTTTGTTTGGCTCCTCGCCATTTTTCTTTTTCTAAAAAACTTAGCCTTACTTTTTCTTTCGAGCCAAGAAAAAGTAACAAAAAGAACTCTCAGCCGAGCTCCTGCGACGAAAAATTTTCAGTTTACTCACTAAATTTACTAACTCCCCTTAGGCACAGAATGAGTAAATTCTTAACGTTCGTAAACTTCAATTTTTATCGTCGCCGTCGCAAGGCTGAATTAAAATACAAAGTACAGGAATTGTTTTTAAGATATTTGATTAGGTTGACTGTAGATATAGCCTTTGATACTATAGAGCATAGTTATGGTCGCGTGGTCTGGCTACGCCAGATCTGGCGTAGCCAGACCGAATCCTCCTATAATCTAATATTTATCTCATGTATTATGTTTATGTTTTGCAGAGTAAAAAAGACAAGAATATTTATATAGGATACTCGACGGATTTAAGGAAAAGATTTGAAGATCATAATAAGGGGTTGGTAAAATCAACTAAATCTCGAGTGCCTTTTGTTCTAGTTTATTATGAGGCCTATAAAAACAAGAAAGATGCTACAGAAAGAGAATATTTTTTAAAAACTCATCAACAAAGAGATTTATTGAAAAAAAGATTAAAATATTCTTTAGAAAAATAATATTTGGTCCGATGGCCGAGCGGTTAGGCAAGGGTCTGCAAAACCCTGTACGGCGGTTCAATTCCGCCTCGGACCTCAAGAGGAAAAAAGGTTAGTATGTCTGGCTACGCCAGATCTGGCGTAGCCAGACAAAACCCTTTACTCCGGTTCTCTGGCTATGCCAGATAAAAAGTCCGGACGCGACCTCAAAAAATTGCTGGATTTATTGTTTATGGTATACTTGTAGTATAATATATAAAACAAGCCTACCAGAAATATGAAAACAAATAAAAAAAGAACATGGACTGAAGATCAATTAAAAGAAGCTGTTAAAAATAGCACAAGTATAAGACAGGTATTATCTAAATTGGGATTAAAAGAAGCGGGTGGAAATTATTCACAAACAAAAAAATATATTGAATTTTATAAAATAAATACGGCACATTTCAGAGGTATGGGTTGGAGCAAGGGGTTACATATAGTTGGAAAGCCTAGGATAGAGTTAAAAGATATTTTAGTTAAGAATAGTTATTTTCAAAGTTATAAATTAAAGAAAAGATTATTTGAAGCAAAACTAAAATCTAAGTTTTGCGAAGAATGTGGTTGGCATAAAGTTTCAAAAGATGGCAGATTGCCATTAGAGCTTGATCATATCAATGGGGATAGCAAGGATAATAGAATAAAAAATTTACGGGTGCTTTGTCCCAATTGTCATAGCTTAAAACCAACACATAGAGGCAGAAATATAAAAAAGAAATAATTTTTGGGCGAGTGGCGGAATTGGTATACGCACGACACTTAAAATGTCGCTCCGTTCGCGGATTGAGGGTTCGAGTCCCTCCTTGCCCACAATAAACAAAATCGCCGATGAGGCGATTTTTTGGTGGTTATTTTTCTAAATTATATTATTTGATTGGCTCAGATTTTTCCCACATCATGTCAAAATAGTTTTGGAAGACTTTAACAAGGATTGGATCTTTTATTTCGATGATGCGCAGTGGTTCGACGAAAGATTGAACAATGATTGTGTCGGCAGTGACATTGAAATTTCCGACACATGGAGTGTCACGAGGCCAAAGACGATATTTTGTGAGCGCTGGTTGTTTTTTCATCATCTCAATTTCACTTTGGGTGATTTTAAAATGAATAGTTTTCCAAATTATTTCTTTCTTGTTTTTAAGTTCAGTATATTTTTTGGCAAATGGACCAAGTAGCTCAAAAAAATCATCATTGTTTATGCTACCAAGACAATGAATGGTCGCGCCGTGTGGAATTTTTTCCAGTGAGTCCATCCAATAACTGCGATAACTATCAATGCCTTCATAAACGACAATTTGTTGCTCAGCTTGGTGATGAAAAGTCTGAATTTGTTTGATTACTTCATGAGCGATTATCTCTTTGCTTTTGAAGGCTGTGAGTAGACTTTTTGGATCAGTTATTTGAAAGGTCCAAACCTTTTTTCTAATAACTTTAACCACAAAGCCTTTTTCAATGAGAGATTCCAAAGATTGGTAGACCAGATTTCGATGAATATCTAGCTTGTTTATGAGAAGGCCAGCTCGACAAGGGCCGTGCTTTACTAGTGCCTCATAAACCTGAGCCTCATTTTTACCTAGTCCAATTGTTTGGAGGTCTTTTTGCATATTTTTATTATTAGTTTGTCATCCTGAATTTATTTCAGGATCTATAAAAAGAGGATAGAGATGCTGAAACGAGTTCAGCATGACAAGATATTATTTATAATTTTGTCATATAAAATTATATAAGTCAAGTGTGGATTATATAAAATCCCTTATTATAAGGATTATATTGCTTATTAGTATCTCTACATAATCATCATAAATAGTATGACAATATTTTATATATTAGATTATAGTTATATAACTTGGAAGAAAAGAGAGTCTTGTTCGTTAACAATAAAAATAAGTAAATAAAGGAGATTCATTATGTCAAAGATAATAGAAGAAGCAAAAAACAAGAGTAATGCTGATGTAGATAATTACCAAGAAGATTTCAGTAAGACGATCCAATTTTATTCTAATGAAAGTCATGAATATAGGATATACGATACGATCATTAAAATTATTGAGAATTATAAGCAATCAATAGAAGAGAATAATCCAAAAATATTCACTGATTTTCTTCTCGGGAATAGCTCTGAAATTATTAAGAATCTTGAAAAGATACTTATTTTCGGAACCAACATTAAGAATCTTATTATAACCAAGGGTTCTGTCGATATATTTTTAAAAGCGTATAATTTCCTGAATGAAAATACAGCATGTATGATTTTTTTTGAAAAGGATTCTATCGATATTTTTGAAGTTATGGCGGCAAGGGAAAATTTTTCCTTGGAATTGGTGAATAAAAAATGCTTTTATTTTCAAATTTCGATTGAAAGAGGTGAAGTAATCAGCGCAAAATGTGGTCAAGATTATTTCTCCGCTGATTATAATGGTTTCGGAGGAGGAAAGTGTGTTTTTACGAAAACAAAAAATCCAGAAGATTTTAATAAATTTTTTAAGCAATTTGAGCTGATTAAAAGTTTTTATAAAATTTAAAAAGTAACGTTATTGAAATGCAGAAGCACTAGGATAAAATCTTAGTGCTTTTAAAATATATAAAAAAATTTTATTTTTCTTGTTTAATCTTTTCCAAAACATTCGGAATTTTTTTGAAGTCGGTAATAAGGGTTTTGCGCATAGAACCATTATAAAGTGCGGCAGCTGGATGATAGAGGGTGTAGAAATTCTGTTTTCCGATTTCGGGAATTGTTTTTATGACTAGTGTTCCATGCATTTGGGAAATCTTATGGTTAGGAAGAAATCTTTCCATTGAATGGCGACCAAGTGTCACAATTAATTTTGGTTGAATTATTTTTATTTGTTCAAGAAGCCATGGCCAACAAGTGATTGCTTCTTGCGGAAGTGGATCGCGATTTTCTGGTGGGCGACATTTCACAATATTGGCAATGTAGACGTCTTCTCTTTTTAGTTTTATAATTGCCAACATTTCATCGAGAAATTTTCCAGCCGAGCCAACAAACGGTCGACCAAGTTCATCTTCTTTTTTCCCTGGGCCTTCACCGATGAATAGTATTTTAGCGTTAGCCGAGCCTTCTCCTGGTACGACTTGCTGACAAGTTGCGCACAAAGCACACTTTTTGCAAGCGAGCATTTTTTTATTGAGTTGATTGAGTTGGGTTTGTTTGGACATGAATTTATTTTATTCTTATTTTTCTTTCGAGCCAAGAAAATATTCTCCACTTACTTTTCTTTGCCTCAAAGAAAAGTAACAAAAGAAAGCGGCCACCCTAATAAAATAAAGAAATAAATTTTCGATTTTCTCGCTAAATTTACTAACTCCCATTAGGCACAGAATGAGTAAATTTTTAACGCTCTAAAATCTCAATTTATAATTCTTTATTTTATGGGGTGGGAAAAATGAAAAATTTTTTTAAGAGCATGAGCCCAGATGGCCTTTTTCCCTGCCTCGCCGGCAGGCGGGTTTTTTGCCACTTTTCTTTTGGGAAAAGAAAAATGGCGAGGGGTATGTATTATGATACGTATTAAAATTTAGAATTATTTCAACTCATGTATTCTGATTAAATCAAATTTATCCGTATCTGTTTCCCAGACGGCAAAAGTGGGTGGATATATTTCGCCGGCGAGAGTGCCGGGGTTGAGGAGGGTGCATTCTTTTTGATTGGCGTCGGCTTTGATTTTTTCAACCCAGGGTTTGTGGGTGTGGCCATAGAAAACAAAATCATATTTTCCACTTCGCGCGAGTCCCTTGGCTTCCTGCGGATAGTGAACAAAAGCTACATTCTTTTTTTCAATCACTGCTTCACCGAATTTTTTGAAAATATAGGTGTTTCGATATTTTTTCTCATCTTCAAGATCTCGCAAATCATCATAGTCAGCGTTGCCATAAGTATAGAGAATATTTCCGCTAAAATTGTCATTCATAAAATCCAAAATTTCCTTGGATGCTAAATCCCCACAACAAATAATCGTCTCAATTTTTTTGTCAGCGCAAAAATCCAAAACCTTTTGGAGATTTACTTCATTGTTGTGAATGTCGGATGTGATTGCGATTTTTGACATATTTTTTCATTTATTGCTTCGCCCAATAATCTAGGTCGTCATCTTCTTTTTCATTTTTTTCATCACCTACATTTTTATTATCAAAATTCATATCTCCATAAGGCTTGCTGATGTTCCAGAGGAGGTCGTAGAACATTTTCATTGAGATTGAAAAATCTTTGCTTTCGATTATGAACCCAAAACCTTCTTTTTGAGTGCTAATGATAGCTACCTTATTATCCCACATTGCGATTGTGTTTGGAATGTCTATATCTTGCGGTGAAAATCTAACATCACGCAAAGTTTTTTTGAAAGTGATTGGGTCGAGATATTTGTAGGTGGAAACTTGGCGACTGGTGATGTGGAGAGAACGAATCCAATAGCCCATTCTTTTTTTTGTTTCGACATATTTTTCCAAAAAATCTTCTCCAACTGTTTCTACGACGGATTGAATAGGTGAAACCCAATCCGCTCTTTTATTTTTCGCTTCAAGTGCAATCATATAAATTTCACGAAGTCCCTCGCGACCTTCGTAGTAGCTTATTTTTGGTTTGATCGGTCCAGCATTGTCGAGCGATTTTAGCTCTGGCAAAATTTGATTTAGTAAATTTTCTTTTTCCTTGATGTTTCTTTTGAGTTTTTCGGGCGAAGAAGCGATAATTAGTTTTCTTTTCCCTTGCATAGCTTCGGAAATAAGCCCTTGGTTTTTGAGATTTCGCAGTATCTCATAGACGGTACTGCGTTTAATCCCGGCTTTTTTGGCTAGATTTTGAATGTTGGTTGGTCCAAGCTCAAGAGTCGCGAGGTATACTCGGGCTTCTTTTTCTTCTAGGCCGATTGATTTTAGGTTATTTTCTAAACTCATATTATCTTAATTATATCAAATGACGGTAGAAATGTCAACACTAATTCATATTTATTGCTTTATTATAGCCAAATATAACAAAATATCGTTTTGAAATCTAGAATTATTGACACTTTGTTGATTTTGGAACATAATAGGCCGTTATGATGGAAAATGAGTGAAACTTAAAAATTTAAAAGAGGGAGAATGAAAAATGGAGGATACGCTTTTTAAAGAATTTATAAAGAGGACTGAGGGTAGTATTTTGGTTAAAATCATGGAATTATTTCATGCATTAATGAAATTAATTTTGAGTGGTAAATATGAAACAAAATTAATTTTTGAAGACCTTGAAAGGGTTGTTGATAGAGGGAAAGTAATTGGCAATGAAGGATTCTATCATCTGTATGGATGTGAAGATAGATGTAATGTTTTTAGTGAGTTTGTGAAAAATGATCTTCTTGGAAAAAAAATTGAACACATAAACCACCAAATGAAAAGGGTTTCTAATAATATTGAAGCGGAGGAATGGAGTCAAATCTTAGAAAAAGAATTTGGTTTTAAGATCGTTGAAAAATCTGATATTTTATTTTTTACTGCGGGGTGTTTGTGTTGTAATTTCGAAGGAATTATTCATGAATTAAAAACGATTTCTTTGGAAGAGTATCAAAGGGTAATTATTCTTCTCAGGATGTCTTATTACAAGGATGATTCGTTTGATATTGAAGCCAAGAAAAGAGGAATAAATTTAGATGAAATTTTGATTATAGGCAATGTTAGAAGCTTATAATAAAAGGCAATAAATAATGCTCATAGTGGTGTCTGTCTAAAAAACTAAGAAAGGAGAAAGAAAATGAGTGAAATGTTTAAAGCAAAAATAAAAGTAACAACAAGTCGTTTAAATGAAATCATTAATACAGTCGAGGATTTTTGGAAGCTCTTGGAAGATCGGAATAATTTCGAACCTATTCTTATGATTAAAACCGAAGGCAGAATTTCCTTTGGGAAATATATGCAGATGGATGATAATTGTATAATAGATAAAAATCCAGAAGATGCTTTCAAGATTCATATTAAAATGGGCAATGGACGTGAGCAAGCATATTCTATCAGCAAATGTTGCATAACTATTCTTGAAAAAGAAGAAATTGCCGCATTATTAAATCTCGGATTAGGAATGATCGATAGATATGATAAAGAGGTTATGCAGGATAAATATAATAGAATTATAGAAAGGAGATTGCCTTAAAATAAATTCGGCAGGCGCCCATCGTGGTGCCTGCCGGTTTTTATTTTAAAGTTTTCCGAATTCGAGGAGAATGAAAGCGATGAGGCCAAGAATTATGCCGGAGATTTCGTAGTAGGTAATGTTTTCGTGAAAAAAGAAATAGCCGACTAAAGTTAGGGTGATGATGTTGAAAATTACCATAGCCATTGAAGCGACGGCGATATTTTCATATTTATAACTTAACGCCAGGAGATTCATGCTTATAAAATAAAGAAATAGACCAGTGATATAAAAAACATAATAGGATTCAATTACCCATTTTTTGAGGATGATATCGCCGATAGTCAAAAGTATTCCTCCGCCAATGACTAAAATTAAAGACAAATAATTCATAATTTTATTTACGAAAGGATTTTAGAAGTTTGATATCGTCCGTCACTTTCTCATGTTCGGTTTCCAAAATCATATCAATTTCATTTTTCTTGGCAAAAGCGACAATGTTTTTGAAAGCATCATTTCCAATCAAACCTTCGCCGATGTGGGCGTGGCGGTCTTTCCTAGAATTACAATCAGTCAGGCTGTCGTTGGCGTGGAATAATTTGATATTTTCAAGGCCAATTTCTTGGTCTATTTTTTTCAGTAGGGGCAATTCATGAATTGCCCTTACATTAAATTTTCGCCAATCATAGCCAGAGGCGAAAGAGTGTTGAGTGTCAAGACAAATTCCGGCGATAGATTTAGAATTTACCCCTCGGATAATTTTGGACAGTTCCGCGAGATCATCGCCAATAATTTCACCAGCGCCGGCGCTGTTTTCCAAAATTAATTTAGTTTCTCCGTCATAATTTTCCAAAGTTTTTTGAAGCATTTCAATGGTTTTAGCAATTGCTTCTTTTTGTCCCAAGTCTTTGGCTGTACCAAGATGCGTCATGACGTATTTCGCACCAAGTAGATTTCCTCGTTCCAATTCATCTCGCACCACACTCACGGACCCGTAACGAATGCGATTATTTTCCGAAGCAAAATTTATATAATAGGGCGTATGAATGTAGAAATTTTTGAGTGAATATTTTTTAAGTTCTGCTTTGAATTTTTCAATAATTTCCGGAGTTAGTTCGGGAGCTTTTCCTCCTTGTGGAGAACGAGAGAAAATTTGAAAACATTCGCAACCTAAATCGTAGGCTCTTTTTGGAGCTTCAAAAATTCCACCGGCGATTGAAATGTGGCAACCTATATTCATAAGAATATTTTAGCATACTTTTTCCACTCGCTTTTTTATTTAATAGAATTCTCCTCTTACTTTTCTTTGCCTCAAAGAAAAGTAACAAAAGAAAGCGGCCACCCTAATAAAATAAAGAAATAAATTTTCGATTTTATCGCTAAATTTACTAACTCCCCTTAGGCACAGAATGAGTAAATTTTTAACGCTCAAAAATCTCAATTTATAAATTCTTTATTTTATGGGGTGGATGAAAAAAACAAAAACACGTTTCGCAAGGCTGAAATAAGATGTAGAAATAAATACAATATACGATATACGAGATGCTACACTACTTGCCAACCATTTTCTGTCTCGACTATCTTGCCTTTGATTTCAAAGCCAGAGGCGAGGCGGTGGCCGCCACCACCAAACATAGCTGCGATGCGGGAGACATCGACACCTTTGTATTCTTCGCTTCTAAGGCTACCTTTGATGATGCCGTCATTTCTTTCGGAAAGAATGAGGGCGAATTTTGTGCCTGGGACGGTGTTTAGGATTCCAGAAACTTGAGCGATGTCGTCAGCTGTGGCACCACAATCCTCCATTTCTTTTTGTGTGAGAACCGAAACGATCATTCCGTTTTCAGGATTGATTTTGGCTTTTTCAAAAGCTCTGCCCCAAAGTTTCAAGGTAGAAATATTTTTATTAGAAAAGGCAATGTTAATTATCTTGGTAATGGGCGCGCCATTTTTCATTAAGTTTGAAGCAATTTCCATAACGCGCACTGTGGTATTGGAGTGTTGAAACATTCCAGTGTCGCCTAGGATTCCTAGGAGTAAAAAAGTGGAAATATTTCTAGTGAGTTTGATTTTGTTAAATTCAAAAAAATCATAAATAATTTCGCAAACAGAAGAATAGTTCGGGTCGATGATATTGATGTCGCCTTTGATTGTGATATCAGGATGATGATCCAAAAGCGCAATTACTTGATTTTCAGCGAAATCTGGTATAATTTTTTGAAAACCTCTCTCAACGCTGTCAACAGCAATCACAAGATTATATTTTTTGAGATCCAGCGCTTGCGGAAAATGAAAATAATTTGGAGAAAGAGTTTCAAGATATGTTGGGTATGGATCGGTGCAAGCGATGTCAACATTTTTTCCAAGACTTTTAATATATTCGCGTAAGGCCAAAACAGAACCAACCGTGTCAGAGTCCGGACGAGAATGCGCGAAAAGAAGAATGTCTTGAGATTCTTTGATGACGAAATTTAGGGTGTTGAATTCATTGGCGTACTTAGGCATTTCTGTTGCATTTTAAGAGGCTTTACATTTACGAAAATACGAATTAAACGAAATTACTAATGTGTTAAGAATTCGTACTTTAGCTAGATTGGTATTTTCGTAAATTATTTGCCCACAAAGACTATTAAATCTCCCTTAATATTTTTTCTATTTTATCCGCCTGCGACTCGGTCATATCCAACCGAAATTCAATTTTAGGTAGTGGGCGCATGTGGAGTTTTTTGTTGAGTTTGCCCTGAATTTGAAAGACTTCTTTTTCCAATGTTTTCATGGCATAGGAAATTTCTTTTTCTGGGAAAACACTAACAAACACTCGAGTATAGCGAAGATCAGGAGTGGTGTCAACCTTGGCGATGGTAATAAAAACCCCGTCTTTCAAAGAGAGGTCCTTAAGTATGATATTATTAGTATGTTGTTTAATTAGTTCGTTGATTCTTTCAATTCTAGCATTCATAGTTATCATTTACGAACTACGAAATTAACGAAATACGAAACATTCAGGCTACCATTTTTCGTACTTTCGTATTTAGTATTTTTTTCGTAGTTCGTAAAAATTAAAGTGTTCTTTGTTTTATCTCTTCCTTATAGCTCAAAAGAATGTCGCCTTCTTTGATTTTGGTGTTGCCTAAAAAGGTTATGCCACATTCTTTGCCAGAAACACATTCATCGACGTTGACTTTGTTTTCTTGTAAGTTGTTTAATTTCCCTTTGCCAATAACATCTTCGCCTCGCATAACTTCAATGAGTGAACTATTGACCATTTTACCATTAGTAATTTTGCCACCAATAATCATATCGCCTTTGCCAGTTTTGAAAAGTGCCAGTACTTTCATTTTTCCAAAATCAGTTCGTTCGATGATTGGTGGAAGCATAGCGACAAGCTTGCTTTTGACATCTTCTACGAGTTCATAAATAATTTTATAATTTTTGATTTCTACGCCAGCAGTCTCTGCCATTCTTTTGGCGACAGGAGTTGTTTCTACGCTAAAGCCATAAATAATTGCGCCAGAAGTTCCTGCCAAGCGAACATCAGATTCAGTAATATTGCCAACTCCAGTCGCGATATAATCGATAGCGACTTCTTCGGATTTTATCTCACCTAAAATTTGACCAAGCGCTTCCAAAGATCCTTGCACATCAGATTTCAAAATTACATTCAATCGTTTTATTTTCTCCGAAGCAATTACGCGCATCATTTTTTGCGCGTTGAAAGCTTCTCCTTCAGAATTTTGCAAAAGTCCGCCTTGAGAATGAGATTTGCTTTGGGATTTTTCTGGAGCAACTTGCAAAATATCATTGGAATTTGGTGAAGAGTGAAGACCGATGATGCTCACGGGTGTGCCTGGGACAGCTTCACTGATACGCAGACCTTTGAAATCTTCAATTCTTTTTATCCGGCCGAAACTTGCACCAGCGATGACATCCTGACCTTCTTTGAGTGTGCCAGTTTTGACTAATACTGTCGCAACCGGACCTTTTTGGGGATCAAGATGTGATTCCAAAATAATTCCCAAGGGATCACGTTTGAAATTAGCTTTGAAATCTTCCACCTCAGCAATAAGCAGTATGTTTTCCAAAAGATCATCGATGCCAATGTTTTGTTTAGCACTAATTTTGGCCGAAAGAACTTGTCCACCCCATTCTTCCAAAACTATTCCAGCATCAGCCAATTCTTGTTTAACTCTTTGAATATTTATTCCCGGTTTATCAATTTTGTTGATGGCTACCACAGTTGGAATTTTCTTAGCCAGAAGATATTCAATAACTTCTTTGGTTTGTGGGCGCACTCCATCATCGGCGGCCACGACAAGTACAGCGATATCAGCAATGCTCACTCCGCGTTCACGCATAGCGCTGAAAGCTTCATGTCCTGGGGTGTCAACAAAAGTGATAAGCTGACCTTTTTTCTTGACTTGGTAGGCACTTATATGTTGAGTAATTCCACCAGATTCCTTGGCCGCGACATTGGCTTTTCGAATAGTATCTAAAAGAGTTGTTTTACCGTGGTCAACATGTCCCAATATTGTGACAATTGGCGGTCGACTTTTCAAGTTTTCTCCAGATTCTTTTTCTTTCTTCATTTCTTCGTTTAATTTTTCAATCGTCATGCCTTCGCCAGTTTCAATTAACTCCTCGGAAACTTCAAAACCTAAATCAGAAGCGATGATTGAAGCAGTTTCAAAATCAATCTTCTCATTGATTGTGGCCAAGATGCCATTTTTCATCAGTTCAGTGATGACAAGATTAATTGGAGTGTTCAAAACTTCGCTGAATTTTTTGACAGTAATAGATTGAGGCAGAGATATTTTTTTGATAGTTATATCAGACATGTATATTTTTCTAATGAATTATTTTATCTTTTGATTTTTCATAGCTAAGACAATAGCTTCTTTTTCTTCTTCAGTTAATGGATGTTTTTCTGAGATGCCACTAATGATTGATTTGGAATAGATACGGGCGCCTTCGCGAGTGAAAAGGGAAGAAATGGTTATGCCGTCATTTTTTCCATTGAGCAGAGCCAAAGAAAAACTTTGATCACCGCCTACATCTTTGAAGGGATTGAAACGGATAAGGGCAAATTTGTGAAATCCTCGAGAGGCTAAATTGTTGATTTGATTGGAGATATTATAGAGTTCTTGAATGTCCTTGTCGAGAAGCTTTAGGTTTTTTGAATGAGCTAGGATTAGTTCCTCGATGTTTTTCACTGAACTTTCAGCAAAGAAGGTCTTATTTTTATTTTTAAGCTTGGAAAGTTGAATTTGAAGAAGTGTGATCCAAAGCAAAAAAAGCAAAAATAGTCCGAAAAAAACTAAAAATATCAGAGTAGCGTTATTTTGAATAAAATTTCCAATAATTGCCATATTTTTCTAAATCTAACTTCCTTTAGGCTAGCATTTAATAGGGCTAGTGTAAAGGCGGAGAGTGCAGGATTTGAACCTGCGAGGGGATTTCTCCCCAACCGCATTTCGAGTGCGGCGCGTTAGACCACTCTGCCAACCCTCCTCTCTATATTATTTAATCTACAAGAATATTAGGATATTATCAAATTTTTTAGCAGGGGATAATTTCAGTGTTGTTAGAATTACAAATTTATTGTAATATAATAAGTAGTAATATAAAAATAAAAAAATGGAATTTGATAATAGGAATAATCTTGCCGTTAAGTTTCTAAATCCAGATAAGATAATTTCAGAACTAGAAATTTTGCCTGGAATGCGAGTGGCGCACTTTGGTTGTGGCACAGGATTCTTTACTTTTTCAGTGGCAAAAAAAATTGGTGAGAGTGGATTGGTTTATGCGATTGATATTCAATCGTCAAAAATTGAAACAATGCAAAGTCAGGCAAAGATGTTAGGACTAAATAATGTCGATGCTTATCGGGCTAATTTAGAAGAAAAAAAAGGATCAAAGATTAAAAATGAAGATGTGGACTGGGTGTTCATTATCAATATGCTCTATCAAAACAAAAAAAAGCATGAAGTTTTGGAAGAAGCGAAAAGAGTGCTCAAGGTTGGGGGAAAAATTTTGCTCATTGATTGGGAAAGTAAGGATCGGTCATTCGGACCAGAAATGGAAAGTCGAGTTTCACAAGATGAATTGGCGGTTATGATTGAAAAGAGTGATTTATCAATTTTGAAAAAAATAAACGTGAGCAATTTTCATTTTGGGTTAGTTTTAGTAAAATAAAAAAGTAGAAAGCTTGCCTGTCGGAGAGGTAGGTAGTAAGTAGTAAGAATAAAACCATGAAAATAAAAAAAATAATTATCGCAACTTTTATCCTAGGAACAATTCTGATTATCTCAGGCTGTGGTTGCAAACCAGTGAATCAGCATAAATATGATTTGAGTTTGGAAATTTGGGGGCCATTTGATCAGGAAACGGCTATGCGGGAAATTTTTGACAATTATGGTTTCATAAATCCTAACGTTGCCAAGATAACTTACAAGAAGATAGCCTATGACACTTATCGCAAAGAACTTATCGAGGCGCTAGCTTCAGGACAAGGTCCAGATATCTTTATGGTAAATAATTTATGGCTTCCCGCTTTTTCAGACAAAGTTGCCGCGGCGCCTACTCCAACAGATTTGAAAATGATAACGGAACAAAAATTCAAAAATAATTTTGTGGATGTGGCTGCGGCTGATTTTATAAATCAGGGGAAAGTATATGGCATTCCACTATCAGTGGATAGTTTGGCACTCTATTATAACAAAGACTTACTCAATCAGGCTGGTGTTGCTAATCCACCAAAAACTTGGAATGAGTTTATTGATACCGCGATAAAACTAACAAACGTGGATTCTTTTGGTAATATTACCAAATCAGGCGCTGCACTTGGAACAGCCTTTAATGTGAATCGATCAACTGACATCTTGAATCTTATTATGCTTCAAAATGGAACGGAAATGATTGATAGCACTGGGAAGGTAGCTTTTGGAAATTCTATTTATGCGACAAATTCAACGGGCGGAGCGGTTTATCCAGGGGAAGAAGCTTTGAATTTCTACACTCAATTTGCGAATTCTCGTTCCTTTAATTATATCTGGAATTCAACTATGCATTATTCCATCGATGCTTTTTCGGAAGGCACCACGGCTATGATGATAAATTATTCATGGAATATTGACACGGTTTCAAATAAATCACCGAAACTAAATTTCGCCATCGCACCAGTACCGCAATTTGAAAACAAACCAGTGGCGAATGTGGCAAATTATTGGGGGTTTGTGGTAGCGAAAAATGCAATGGCCAAAACTCCGCCTAACACTCCAACAGTGAGTAATGACACTAGAGTGAAAGAAGCGTGGGAATTTTTGACATATTTTGGAACTAAACCAGACGGAACATTTTCGCCAGTTGCCTCTGGCTCAGGAGTCGGAAAAACAGCTGGGGCCAATTTTGATCCAGCTGTGAGTTTTCTTCTGAAAACTAAGCAACCAGCAGCTAGACGAGATCTCATTGAACTGCAAAAAACTGATCCAAGAGTGGGAGTTTTCGCATTGGGAAATTTAGTGGCAAAAAGTTGGAAGCAAAAAGATTCAACTGCAGTGGAGTCAATTTTTGCCGAAATGATTGACAATGTTAACAGAGGTCAAACGACAGTTTCGGATGCGCTGAAGACGGCGGTGCAAAGGGTGAGTAACTTATAATAGCGATGCGAATCTGCGAATGCATTCGAATCTACGAATAAAAAGGGAAATTGTTTAAATTTTAAAATAAAATTCACCCTGTTAAATAATTTTAATTTTTTAGGAAAAAATTAAAATTAGATTTGCATATATTGAATAAAAAAGGGTGAAAAATTAAATAATATAATTTAGATAAGTTGTATCTTAGTAGCGAGATGCAAATCTTATTTAACAGGGTAAATGAAAAAAATAAAAATTATTTTGCTGGGTGTGATTTTGGCGGTAGGGTTTTTGGCGGTAAAAAATATAAATGCGCAGACAGCAAGTAAGGTTTGTTGCATAAGTACTGTGGGTAATGTTAAAAATTGTACAGAGCCCTTACCTTCTATGTTATGTTCAGATCCTGATGCGACTCCAATAGTTGGTAAAACTTGCTCAGAACTTATAGCGAATAAGACTTGTGCAAGTGTTAATCTTCCTATAACTTCCGATGCTTCCGCGCCAATAGAATTTAAAAATCCAATTGGCGTCACAACAGTTTCTGGACTCCTAGATTCAATTCTCAATAATCTGATGGGACTAATTGTGATTATCGCGGTGATTTTCATTATTATTGGTGGTATTATGTATATGACTTCGGCGGGTAATGAAAAAATGGTGACGCGCGCCAAGCAAACTTGGACGGGAGCTGTGGTGGGTCTTGCAATCGCTTTAGCTTCTCCGACATTTTTGAAACAAATTAAGATTATCTTGGAATCCAATTCTGACACGGGCGGATCAGCAGAGGCTTGGGTGAATAAGGCACTCACAATCAAGGATATTGCGATTAATGTTTTGAATTTTCTGTTGTCAGTTTTCGGAGTTCTTGCTATAATTGCATTAGTCATCGGTGGTGGAATGTATCTTACCGCCTATGGTGATGAAAAGAAAATTGATTCCGGCAAGAAGATAATTACCTATGCAATAATCGGAATCGTAGTAGCTCTATCAGCATTGGTTGTGACGAGACAAATCGCTGGACTGATTGGCGTGATGGCGAAATAAAATAGTAAAAAAGTGAACAGTTAATAGTAATTGTAAAATAGAAATAGAAAGGTAGGTGGAAAAATGAAAAATAAAATTAAATCAGTTGCGTATTCTATGATTTCAATGTCTTTGATTTTGACTCCGGCTTTGGTGAGCGCTCAGCTTGTCACTCCAACTGGGACAGGGCTTCCAACGAGTTCACTGATGGACATTATTTCTAATATAATGTATTGGCTTTTGGCGGTTGTAGGAATAGTTGGAGTTATCGGATTTGCGATTGCTGGTATCCTATATCTTACCGCTGCTGGAGATGAAGGAAGAATCGGCACAGCTAAAAATGCTATGATGTATTCAATTATTGGTGTTATCGTAGCCCTTGCAGGTCTTGTGGCTTTGAATTTTGCCAAGGGAATGCTCGGAGCGCAAAAAGGATTCTAAAGTATTTTTTATTTTGAAATTTCAAAATACGTTTAAGACAAAAACCGCTCATTTAAAATGGCGGTTTTTGTTTTTTGGGAAAAAGTATGGTATAATTAATTTACGAATTACGAATCTATTACAAATATACGAATGTACGAAAATAAAATTAATACGTAAATTATATTTCAATATTTTTTCGTATTTCGTTAATTTCGTAGTTCGTAAATTAAAATAAAATGAAAAATAAAATCCTATCAATTATAATTTCTCTAGCTTACTTTTTCTTGCCAACAAAAATTTTGGCGCAGTGGAATCTGGAGGATCCGGCAGTGAAAAATCTCAATCTTCCGGAGTCACCAATTTTTGGAATTATTTCTAATATAGTTTTTTGGTCTCTTGGAATGCTGGAGGTGATTTCTTTTGGTGCTTTTGCAATCGCGGGTATAATGTATCTGACTGCAGCGGGCGATGAAACGCAAGCTGGCAAAGCTAAAAAAGCCATGACATACTCGATCATTGGAATAGTTGTGGGTCTCTCTGGTTTTGTGATTTTCAAAGCGGCAGTATTTTTGCTCAATGGGCAAATGTTTTAATAATTAAAAATAAAAAAAATGAAAAAGACAAAAAAAATGCTTTTGCTGGCATATGTCGGCGCGATGATTCTTTTGCCGAAGATTGCTTTGGCTGGGCTAGATGTTGATTGGGGTTTTGGAATTAGTGTTGGATCTGGCGGTAATGGTGGTATGAATGGTGGAGGGCTAAGTAACAATTCTTATGGTTTGCCCGGCGGATCAGTTTTTGGAATCGTAGAAGGTATTCTATACTGGCTTTTGGGAATTTTGAGTGTGGTTGCAGTTATTGGTTTTATAATTTCTGGGATAATGTATCTCACTGCTGCAGGAGACGAAACACAAGCAGGCAAAGCCAAAAAAGCGATGATGTATTCAATTATTGGTGTGATTGTAGGACTTTCCGGTTTTGTGATTTTTAAAGCGGCACAATATATGTTAAGCGGAGAATCATTCTAAATATGAAACATAATATAAAAATAAAAAATTTATTTTTCTTGAGTCTAATTGCGATTGTTTTTTGTTTGCCAATCAAAAGTGTCTTGGCGGCAAATGTTTGTGGGACTAAACAACCATTTGGAACATGTCAAATGTGGTGCTCATCGGGATATATAGAGGATGCAGTGGCTTCTCAGAATGAATGTGCTGAAAATACTGCGCAAACTACTTGTTGTGTTCAGGATACTGCAAATACAGGCTCTGCAGACAATTCATCATCTGATTTTTGTATGGACGCGAGTGGTATAGAGGGGATTTGTGAATATGGAGATTGCACAACCGGAACAACAAAATTAAATAGCAGTGATTGTAGTGGAAATTGGTTTGATAAAACTTGTTGTGGCATAGTTGGTATGAATGATAATCAAACTCCCTTGCCTTCGTCTGAATATGATTGTTCTGATTTAGCTAATGGCGAAAAAACTCCAACGGGAATATGTCAGCATGGCGCGTGTCCAGCGGGATCAATAACTCTTGCTGTGAGCGAATGTTCAGATAATTGGTGGGACAAAACTTGTTGCAAATTTATGGTGAGTCCTTCAGCTACTTCACTATCTGGTCTAACTTCCAATCCAACAAGCAATTCTTCTGGTGGAGGTACGAATATAAATAATTCAAATGTAAATAATAATAGCAACAGCAATAATAGTAATAGTGCTTATACTGGTGGCGGAACTGCATTACCTTCTCAGTGCACTGGAGGTCAAACTGGTGGAACGCAAGATGGATGTAGCGACAATGTTTCTGACACGGCAGTTTTGGCACAATGTGCAAAGATTTATGCTGGTGAAGCAGATACTTGCAAGAGTATGCAATCATATTTGACTAAGATGGCAACTGAATGTAAATCATTGAAAGACATGGGTTCCTTGGGAGCTCAAGGAGTTGATTGTGGAACTATAGCTCAAGGAGGTATTTATGGACGTGAAGCGAGTAAATTCTCAAGTTATTTGATGGGCGGATCAGCGAGTGGTTCTAGCGCTAGTGGTGCAGGCGGATTGGATTTTGATTCGATTGCCAAAACTGGCATTCCCGATTCTCCAAATGTTAAAGTTGTGTTGGTGAATATCGTGAGTTGGATGCTCGAAATTTTGGGACTCATTACTTTCATCGCGTTTATCATTTCCGGTGGTCAATATTTGATGGCGTCAGGCAACGACAAAATGATTGAAACGGCCAAAAAAAATATGACCTATTCGATCATTGGGATAATTGTGGCGCTTTCTGGTTTTGTGATCATCCGCGCCGTTGACATGGCGCTTCGCGCGACGAGTAGATTATTCTAATTTTCGTTTTTTTGCAAAATTTAAGGGCAGGGAGTCATGCGTGACTCTCTGCCCTTAATCGTCCCTTACTTGGGACGAATTTTTGCGACGGACGGTATTGCCGTCCAAATCGCAAATACCTCCTCTCCTCCTTTAACGGAGATTAAATTGTTTTTAATTTCTCTCGTCTCCCTTCCATTATTCGGAAGGATAACACGGTATGTCGCTCCAGCCGCCGCCGCAACTGGATTGAAATTTACTTCATATTCTCCGGGCGGGAGAATTTTGATACTCTGTGGTGCCTGAGATCCACTTATTGGAACCTCCATACTTTGCGGAAATTCCGATTCGCTGATCGAAATTTCCAAAACCACTTTTTTTTCTTCACCCGACGCGTTGCTTGTGTCAATTTTTCTTTCTTTCTCAGGCTGGTTTTCCCAGGAAATTTTCCGGGATGGAACCCATCTGCGGTTCCCATCTACAAAGTCGCCATACTTATTGGGCAACATCACGCAGATAAGTCCCTCAGCTCCTTCGGTGGCCGGTTTGCCTTTCAACTCACAAGCCTTTACACGTGTATTGGCTTTGAGGCCGTCAGTTTCAACGACTTGCCCGGCTTGATTGTATGTTGCTCCACCTTCAAGGACCAAACCCCAAATGCCTTGTTCGGCTTCTGAGTGAATGGATTTTTTGTCCAGGGAGTTTGTAATCCCCTGGACGTGATTGTTGACCGATCTGGTAATGCTTCCCTGCAACTTCGGCGAAACATTGCCGAATTTCTGCCATAAAAGCGTTGAGCTCCCAGTGATTGCAATATATATAACAACAGCGATCACAGCCAATGGAACAAAACCATTTTTTTTACTGAGCCATTTCAACGGTTTGAATATCCAATAGTTTGGGAGCATTTCAAATACTCCCCACATTACCAGCAAGTAAATCAGTATTGATGCCGGTGAAGCATTACCAGTAAGGATACCAAACCATAGAATCAACTTGGCGACCAGCGCATATAAGGACGCTATTGATATAATAGTAATCAATCCTAACACAATAGCCACAATCAGAAAAATTATAATAATCCTCCAAGCGGTTGATGCTACTGTGAGCGTCGCTCTGCCAACTGAGGTGCCTGCTGTTCCGATTGTTGCGCCTACCGCAGGCGCTTTACCAGTTATAAATCTCCACGTTTTTTCAATTGCCCCAAAAATCAGGGTGAATGCAGTCGAGATTAAATCGATGAAGACTTTGCGATAGGTTATGAAGAAAAACAGGCCGAGTATTGCGAGGGAAATGATTATTGCGGGAATTAAAATGTTCATGAAAGGTCTCCTTTATTTTTTTCGCCAAGCTTCGGCACGTTTGCGCCAGCCGGCTACAGTTGTTGTTAGATCTTGCCGATTGTTTTTTTCTCCGTCAGCCACTTTCTTGGCTGTTTTCGCGACAAAGTTTGTCAGAAAGTTATTCTTTAAATCCTCGACCGAAACTGCCTTTAGAGGATTCAGGATGATTTTTTTGAACCATCCAACACTTTCCGAAAAACCTCGTAAAGCTTTTTGGTGAATTGGGTCTGTAATCATCATTCTGCCAGCCACACAAAATTCGTGAGCTTTGTCAAAATCTCCTTTGAATTCTTCGGAGATAACCTTGGCAAAGCTTTCCAGAAAATCTTTTCGTGTGTCTTTTTTCCCTTTGCTTCCTTGTTTTGTTTCGATGACTTTTTTTCCACTATCGTCAAAACTTTCTTTTTTCTCATTAATTTTTCCTTCTTCTACCACTTCCATACCAGCTACGATATTGATAAACCTGTTGCGCTCGTAGTCTTTGCATTTAGCGAGAAAGGCCATAATTATAACCTGATCTTTCGAGTCGAGTTGACCAAGAACGCTATTAAAAAGCTGTTCATCGGCCAAGCTTAACCCTAAAAAACCAGGAAGTCTTTGGCGCCATTCCTCCGGAAGTTTTTCATTGATTTTCCCTGCACTGTCGAGAATGCTGTGCAGAGTGTTAATTATGGTCATAACCCATTGTAATCCTTCTGATGTTGATATAGGTGCCATCTTGTCCTGCCTTCCCCGCCTTAAAGACGGAAATTAAAATTGGTTGTTTTTTGTGATATTAATTTGTAAAGGAACCTCGTAGTGACGGCTCCGAAAGTAAATTTTTAGCCGGTCATCACACTGTTGTGATAACATATAATACTAGCACAAAACTGGAAAAAAGTCAAATATAGTTTATTGGTTAGTTGGTTTTTTAGTTAATTAGATAGGGGTTATTGTTGGAAAGTATGCTTCATATAAAGCAAAAATTGGCTAAAATTGATTTTTTGGGGAAAAATGAATCATCGCCATAATGGCTTATATAAAGCAAATCGTAAGAAGTTGACAATGATTTCCAAAGATGCTAGTATGGTGTCAGGAAAGTTGATGAAGAGCTGGAGTTCGCGTGAGCGAACTTTGTTTGTTAAATAGAAGGAAAATATGACTAATTAGGCTTGTATAAAGTAAAATTAATTTTTTAAAAAAAATTTATGGCAAAGAAAAAGGTGAAAAAAGACGAAGAAAATGGAGCGCAGGGACGCACTGGCGATTTTGGGTCGGCTATTTCAGCTCTGTGTGAGGAAAAGGGAATTTCCAAAGAAAAAGTAGTGGAAACAATTGAAGCAGCGCTAGCAGCGGCTTACAAAAAAGATTATGGCAAACGGGGACAAAATATCCGCTCTGAATTTGACGAGCTCACAGGTGGAGCAAAATTCTTTCTCGTCAAGGAAGTAGTGGACGAAACAACGCGCGAATTTCCAATTGAAGAGGAGGAAGTCGAAGATGACAAAAAGAAAGAGAAAAAGGGAAAAGCGGAAATTGCAAGGGATATGAACGAATCCGCCTCATCGGCGGACGAAGCGGAAAGATTGCCAAGATATAATATGGAAAGAGATTTGACTTTGGAGGAAGCGAAAAAAATCAAAAAGGATGCAGTGATCGGAGACATCATCGAAACAGAGTTGGAACAAAAAAGTGATTATGGACGAGTGGCGGCACAAACAGCCAAACAAGTAATTATTCAAAGAATTCGTGAGGCGGAAAGAGATTCAATGTTTGAAGAATACAAAAACAAGGAAGGGGAAATTATCAGTGGTGTGGTGCAAAGAGTAGAAGGAAGAAATGTATTTGTTGATCTTGGAAAATCAATTGGAGTGCTTTTTCCTAATGAACAAATTGAAAGAGAAAATTATCGCCTGGGACAAAGAGTGAAAGTATATTTGCAAAAAGTGGATGTCGGAACAAAAGGTCCTGGGATAACTTTGAGTCGTACTAATCCAGATATGGTGAAAAAAATGTTTGAATTGGAAGTGCCAGAAATTTTTGCTGGAACAGTGGAGATAAAATCCATTGCCAGAGAAGCGGGAGAGCGAACAAAAATTGCGGTAGCTTCAACTGAAGATGGCATTGATCCGATTGGTTCTTGCGTTGGACAAAAAGGCACCAGAGTGCAAGCGGTGATTGATGAATTGGGTGGAGAAAAAATTGACATTGTGCTTTGGAACGAAGACGTGGCGAAATTTATCTCAGCCTCTCTTTCTCCAGCTAAGGTTTTGAAAGTTGACATTGATGAAGAAAAAAAGGAAGCGGTTGTTTCCGTTTTAGAAGATCAATTGTCGCTAGCAATTGGCAAACGCGGACAAAATGTTCGCTTGGCAGCTAAACTTACTGGTTGGAAAATTGATATCAAGGGCGTCACAGCGAAAATAGATGCGGAAGAAACGCAAGCTGAAACAGAAGAAGTTGAGATTGAAAATGAAGCCGTCGAAGTAAAAGAAGAAGAAAAAGAAGAAATAAAAGAAACAGAGGAATAAAAATTAATTTTTAATTTTAAAAAATATTATGAATCTTTGGCATGATGTTGAGCTAGGAGAAAAATCTCCGGAAAAATTCAATGTAATCATTGAAATTCCAAAAGGCTCAAAAAATAAATATGAAATTGACAAAAAAACCGGTCTCATCAAATTAGATCGGGCAATGAAATCATCACAGGACTATCCTTTTGATTATGGCTTTGCTCCACAAACTCTTTGGGAGGATGGTGATGCACTGGATGTGATTGTGCTTTCTACATATCCTCTTTCGACTGGAATTTTGGTGGAGGTTCGCCCTGTAGCAGTGATGCATATGATTGACAGCGGGGAAGGTGATGACAAAGTTATTGCTGTACCAGTTTCAGATCCGAGGTGGGAAGAAACAAATGATCTGGAAGATATTAATAAGCATACAATAAAAGAGTTCAAACATTTTCTGGAAACTTATAAATCTATTGAAAATAAAGTAGTGGAGATAACTGGCGTGGAAGGAAAAGAAGCAGCAATTTCTGCAGTGAAAAAAAGTGTGGAATTGTATGGGGAAAAGTTTGGAAAAAGTGAATAGTTTTTTCGAAAGAATAATTTTAATTTTCTTGGAATTAACTCGAATTCTTATTTTTTAACCAAAATTTTTCTGACAACCAACGGCGACGCAGAAAAATTTTGGAAAAAATAAAAATTCTCAAACAGGAATTCCTGCGAAAATTTAAAATTATTTTTTGAGGTATTTGTATATTCGTACATTCGTATAAATTCGTAATTCGTAGAGAAATAAACTTAATTAAAAGCATAAAGCATATGAAACATTTACCGAAATCACAAATTGAATTTGAAGTTTCTATCCCTTCGGCAGAATGGGAAAAATATTTAGATGTAGTGTCAAAAGAAGCGTCGGAAGAATTTAACATTGCAGGATTTCGTCCTGGCAAAGCGCCGAGAAAAATGGTTGAGGAAAAAGTTGGCAAGGGAGTGATCCTAAATGGCGCAGCTGAAAAAGCTGTGCAAAAAAGTTATGCTGATTTTATCGTCAAAGAAAAAATTGAAGCTATTGGCAGTCCTAAGGTGGAAGTTTTGGAAATTTCCGAAGGCAAAGATTTGAAATATAAGGCTGTGGTGGCGGTAATGCCTGAGATTAAAGTGGAAGAAAAATATGTGAAGGGGATAAAAGAAATAAACAAAGAATATGCAGACAAAAAACCCCAAATAGATGAAAAAGATTTGGAATTAGAATTGGAAAAATTGGCCAACAGTCGAGTGAAGTTGGTGACTGTTCAGCGCTCGGCACAAAAAAATGACAATGTAGAAATTGATTTCGAAGTGAAAGTAGGCGGTGTGCCAATTGAAAATGGCACTAGCAAAAAGCACTCATTTATTATTGGTCGAGGAGTTTTCATTCCTGGCTTTGAAGAGCAAGTGATTGGAATGAAAGAAGGAGAAGAAAAAGAATTTGAATTAAATTTTCCTGCAGATTATCACAAGAAAGATTTAGCCGGAAAACCAGCGAGTTTCAAAGTAAAAGTAAATTTGGTGCAAGACCGACAAACTCCGGAAATCAATGATGAGTTTGCAGTGTCATTGGGAAAATTTGAAAATCTGGAAGCGCTCAAAAAAAATATGCGAGAAGGAATGGAGCACGAAGCTCTGCATAAAATGAAAGATGAAAAGAGAGTAAAATATATTGAAGAGATAATAAAAAATTCCAAGGTGGAGTTGCCAGAAATTTTGGTTCACGAGGAATCTCATCGAATGCTTCAAGAATTTGAATACCAACTTACACCGATGGGAATGGACATTGATCAGTACTTGGCACAAATCAAAAAAGACAAAGAAGAATTAATTCATGATTGGGAGCCACAAGCCGAAAAAAGGGTGATTAGCGCGATGGCGCTTAAGGAAGTCGCGAAAATGGAAAGTTTGGAAGCGACTTCAGAGGAGGTTGAAGCTGAAATGAACAAGACTTTGCAATATTACAAAAATGTCAAAGATATGGAGAAGAATATTGACATGGAAGGATTATATACTTATAGCAAGGGAGTTTTGGAAAATGATAAAGTATTTGAATTCTTAGAGAGTCTATAGGTATTTTAAGAATATATTTATCTACAAATACACAAATCTACTACAAATATACAAATAAAAATTCATAACAGGATATTTGTAAATTTGTAAATGATTTGTAGATTTGTAGTATAACAATTATGAACAATCAATACCTAATTCCAACCGTCATCGAAAAAACTAGTTATGGTGAGCGAGCATATGATATTTATTCGAGACTTCTCAAAGATCGAATTATTTTTCTTGGCGGGCCGATTGATGATGTGTCGGCCAATTCAATCATTGCTCAACTTTTGTTTTTGACTTCACAAAATTCCAAGGAAGATATTAAGCTCTATATCAATTCTCCTGGGGGACAGGTGACTTCCGCTTTGGCAATTTATGACACCATGCAACATGTGAAGCCAAATATTTCCACAATTTGTGTGGGGATGGCAGCTTCAGCGGCAGCCTTACTTTTATTGGCAGGAGAAAAAGGTAAGCGAATGATTTTGCCAAATGGTGAAGTGATGATTCATCAAGTGATGGGTGGCGCGCAAGGACAAGCCACAGACATCGACATTCATGCCAAACATATTCTGAGTATCAAAAAAAGACTCAATGAAATTATGGCGCGTCACACCGGGCAAAAATTGGAAAAAGTTGAGCGTGACGCCGAGCGTGACTATTTCATGAGCGCGGAAGAAGCCAAGAAATATGGAATAGTGGATAAGATTATAAAATAAATTTCTCCCCTTACTTTCCTGACTTCGTCGTTTTTTGAAAAATCACAAAAACAACTGGTGATACTGGCTTGAATAAAGGATTGGGTCTTTACGATTAGGTGTCCCACTGATAAACTGGAAATATGTTTATCCGAAAAAAACCA
>Ga0209416_1000259_pt1 | contig 57929 bp, 62 predicted proteins | sample RifGroF1_FD_184001 | JGI IMG/M metagenome (GOLD analysis project Ga0209416, IMG submission 184001) | Groundwater microbial communities from Rifle, Colorado, USA - Groundwater F1 (SPAdes) (version 2) | ecosystem: Environmental > Aquatic > Deep subsurface > Groundwater | place: Rifle, Colorado... | reverse complement strand
TCAGGGAAATATTAGGACTCAAAAACGCTTACACGAAAGCCGAGTTAGCGAAACCCTTTGTCATGGTTCGAATAGTTTTCCGGCCCGACTACAACGACAAAGAAGTCAAGAAGCAGTTAATTCAGGCGCATATTCAGAGCATGACCGGTATTTACGGTAAACAGGTTATGGATGGAGCCGTTCAGGAATCAGAGCCAATTGATATCACTCCTATACACAACAAAGAGGATGATCCCCCCGATCCTCCGGACGACAATAAGCCGGACCCTCCTCCGACACCGGAAGAAAGCCAGATTCTTGACTTCCAAAACGGAGACGTTCACGAACAAGCTAAGTCGCTCACAATTCTTGCGGATCGCAAAGGCTACGATCTTCCGGCTTTCCTGCAAAGATCAAAGATTAAAATCCTGGCCGAATTAACTGCCGGCCAGAGAGTGAACCTTTTTAAGAGCCTTTTAAATTTACAGGATAAAGCCAAAGACGACGACATTCCCTTCTAAATTGCTGAAAGGATTATACCCATGAAAATACTTCATTACGCCGATGCCCATTTGCGCGACAAAGACATCGAAGAGGCTGAAAAATGCCTTAACTTTCTGATTGAAACCGCGCGATCAGAGAAAGTTGATCTTATTATTAACGCCGGAGATACCTTTGATTCGCAGGAAATCAAGCTGGACTCAAAAGCTGCAAGGCTTGCAGTCAGAGTTGTTTCCGAACTGGCTGATATCGCGCCGGTTGCGATTATAATCGGGACAAGCTCGCATGATGGTAAATCTCCGGAAATCCTGCGATTCGCAAAAGGCATGTTCCCGGTTTATGTAGCTTCAATGCCTGAGCAGATATTCTTTTTCGGGCATGGCTTTTATAAGAATATGGATGGATGCACAGCGAAACCCGACGCGATCATCACTCTCATACCGCAGCCAAATAAACAATTTTTCCAGACAAATTCCGGTATTGCCGACAGCGATCAGGAAATAGGTAATGCAATGTCGGGGCTTTTTTCTGGTTTCGGGGTTCAGGCGGAGGGTTTTGATTGCCCGCATATCCTTGTCGGGCATTTTAACGTGTCTGGGGCCATGCTTTCCAACGGGCAGGTCCGGACAGGGATGGATATTGAGGTTTCCGTCGAACAAATAATGTTTGCGCGGCCCGCTTTAATCTGTCTCGGCCATATCCATAAAGCCCAGGAGTTAGGACATCGATCTCATGCTTTTTACAGCGGATCTCTTTACCATCAGAATTGGGGCGAAATGGAAGCCAAGGGGTTTTATGTCCATGAGATTGACGCCCTGGGTCCCACTTCACGTTTTATTGAAACTCCTGCAAAGAAAATGACAAGGTTCAGTCACGACTTTACGGAAGGTTCCGGCCCAGTTGATTTTTCCATTGGAGACATTAACGGTTCATTTATCAGGCTGGATTGCAAGGTCTGGCAGGATGAAGCCGGAGCCATAGACAAAGATGCAATCACTCAGGAGCTGCTTGCATCCGGCGCCCTCGATGTCGATATCCGTATCGTCAGAATTCCCCGCCAGAATGTACGATCAGAAGCGGTGCTCAAATCTGAAACCCTCAGAGACAAGATACAGAAAATGGCCGAACTCAAAGAGGAAGAGGTTGAATGGTCTATTCTGATGAAGGCAGAACTTCTGGAAGATATGTTATCAGATGATCTGATTCAGGCGGTAGGTAATGGATGAAAACTCAATAAAATTATTCGGGTCTAAAATAACTGATGATTGGGGAACTCCTGAATATCTGTACAAGCAACTTGATACCGAGTTTCATTTTAACTTTGACCCTTGCCCGCTACATGCTGATTTTGATGGCCTGAAAATAGACTGGACCGGCAATGTCTTTGTGAATCCACCCTATTCTCAAGTCAAGGCATGGCTTATTAAGGCTCAGGCGGAACTCAATAAAAATGCTGATGTCATAGTTTTTCTGGTGTTTGCCAATACAGATACGGCATGGTTTCACGATTACGTTTATGGCAAAGCGGAATTGAGATTTTTGAGAGGGCGTATTAAGTTTGTCGGGTTTTCAAAGGCGGGAGCAATGCGTCCTTCAATGTTGTGCATATTCAGGAAACAGGGGGTTTTATGATAATAGAAAAACTACGATTAAAAGGCTTCACTGGCATCCAGAAAGGGCTTGGCCTGGACGAGATAGAAATAGACTTCAAGAACATTTCCGGCCTTGTCGCTTTTGATGGAATGAACGGAGCGGGGAAATCTACTGTCCTTGAGAATTTGGGGCCGTACAATCAGTTAGCTTCAAGAGAAGGCGCTTTATTCCGGCATGTATATTTGAGGGATTCCGAGAAAGAACTCTCTTTCAGCTATCAGGGCCATCATTACAAAACTCTATTAAAAATAGACTGCGATTCTGAAAAGTCCGAAGGATATATCTGGCTGGATGGGGAACCGGTTGTAAACGGGAAAATATCCGCATACGCAAAATACATGAAAGACCTCTTCGGATCTCCGGAGCTTTTTTATAATTCTGTATTCTGCTCACAGAACGCAAAAAAACTATCAGATCTGACGACAGGTAAGCTCAAGGAGTTGTTTTCTGAATTCCTGCGCTTAGACCGTCTTGTCGAATACGAGAACACCGCGAAACAGTGCGCGAATGTAATTAATGGGAAAGCGAGTCAGGTTGATATCCGGATCGCGGCACTCAAAGAAAAGCTGTCAGGAATTGAGCAGGCCCGGAAAGATATCGAAACGCATGAGCGAGAACATATTTCTTTTGTTGCTGATCTTGACTGTAAAAAAGCGGAGCTCATTTCCTACCGGGAACTTGTTGAAAAGCTCAAAGAAAAGTTGGCACAAAACACAATCGCAATTCAGCGCCGGGCAGATATCGCGGAAAATATTGGCAAGCTGCAGAAAGAGTTAGATGCAGAGAAATCAGGGGCGGAAACAGAGATCGAAGTCTTAAAAGTGAAATATCGTGAGGTTTCTGCAGAACTGGCAAAATTCGAGGCCGTGATATCAATCCAGGACGCAATAAACGAGGCGGGTGATACAGAGGCATGGCTCAATAATCAGGTATTGGATCTTAATAAAATTGTTGAGCAGCTTACCGAAGAAATTTCAAAAAGTCTGGCTGAAATTCACAGGCTTGAATCTGAATTGCTGATTAAAAGACAGTCGGTAAGGGATCTGGATAATGATCCAAAACTCACCGAGCTTACCCGGTTGATTCTTCAAACTCAAAACGACATTGACAGCAAGTTGATATCTCTTCGGAATCTGGATAATGACCGCAAACTATACGAGCTTGAAAGCGCGATTAAACAGCACAAGGAAAGCATTAAAAAACTGGCTTTCAGAGATCCCGGGTGTCCAGAGGGTGAAAATTCCTGTCTGTATATTAAAGATGCCCTCGCTGCCCGTGATGCGCTTCCCGGAGCCGAGGTTGAATGTGGGGAAAGAAAAGCCGAGGTCGAAAAGGAACGGTCAGACATACAGATTGAAATTGATATTTTAAAGGGCAAAAACAAACTGAATGAACAGGATGCGGATACCAGACTGCAAGAAAATATTACCAAACAGGCAGCGTTATCGGACGGGGCCACAACAATAGAGAGGTTAATAAAAGCCGTAAAACATCTCCACCTTCAATATTCTGACCAACTAAAAATCACGAAGGGAAATATTCAAACCTCTCAGAAGAAACTGGCAGAAGTCAAGGCTCTTTCGGAACGCAAAGCAGAACTGGAAATAGCAATTATCCGGAAAGCCGATATCACAGCCAAATTAGAGGAAATAACCGCAGCAGGGAAAACACTCCGGGCCACATGGACAGAGAAAGAACAGGCCAAATTGCAGCAGATTCAGGAGCTTGTTATTAAGCAGGCTGAAATTGACAAGGACATTAATCACGGCGCCGAAACCGAACTCGCAATAGCAAAACAAAATATCGAAGACGCCGAAAAACAACTCCCATTAATTGAAAAAAAGATTGCCGAAGTCCGGGACCTGATATCGAAAGCCAACCATGATTTATCAAGTATGCTCGATGCCGAAAAGGAACTCTTGGAAATACAGGGGCAGAAAGACCTGCTGGTAAGAAACGCCTCAGAATGGACTTACCTGAGGAATGCTTGCTCGAAGAACGGGCTACAGGCTTTGGAAATAGACGGTGCTGCACCCCTGATCACTGGTTATGCCAACGATTTATTATCTCAGGCATTCGGGCCTTTATTCTCTGTTAAGTTCAGGACGCTTGACGACGATGGCAAAGAATGTCTGGACATAGTGACAATAGCAGACGATGGAACCGAGGTTTTGCTTGAAAATCTTTCCGGAGGCCAGAGGGTATGGATCTTAATGGCTCTCAGGTTGGCCATGACGTTATTAAGTCAGGAGAAATCAGGGCGAGTGTATGAATCGGCTTTTGCCGATGAAATGGATGGTCCCTTAGATCCCGATAATTCGATAAACTTCGTAAAGATGTATCAGGCTTTTATGCAGATAGGGAAATTCAAAACCCTGTATTTTATATCACATAAGCCATCTTGCAGGAACCTTGCTGATCATATTCTAAAGTTTGAGGCAGGGGAAAATCCGACATGGGCATGAACCCTGTCTTCACCGGCACAATAGAAAAAGGCAAGCTGAAACTCGATAATCCTCATAAATATATTGTGAGACTGGCTGCACTCGAGGGCAAAAAGATTGAACTGATTTTAAGACTGCCGAAATCAAAGCGTTCCCTACAGCAGAATGCCGCGTACTGGGGAATTGTAATTGAGATTTTAAGCAATCATACAGGGTTTGACAAGGACTCAATGCACGACGCTTTAAAGGTTAAGTTTGCCAGTAAAATTGATCCGGAAACCGGGCTGACAATTACCGAGAGCACGGCCAAGATGGATACAAAACGGTTTATTGAATACTATGAACAGATTCAAAGGTGGGCTGCGGAATTTTTAGGCTGTTATATTCCGAACCCTAACGAAATTGATTATCAGGATGGGGATTTTAGATAAATGGAGGATAAATATGGGAGCGGCAATTAATTTAACGGGCACCAGGGTGAACAGGCTAACTGTTATCCGGCGCCACGAAGAAAACACGAGATATGGCAGTTATAAGTGGGTGTGCCGCTGCGAGTGCGGTAAGGAGGCGATTATTGCAGCCGGAAACCTAAGGTCTGGACATGCGGTTTCGTGCGGTTGCGTTCGAAAACCTCATAGTGGATTTGGTACCAGGATTTATGGAATTTGGAAGGGGATGAAGGAGCGGTGCCTTAACCCGAAATCAGAATCATTCATACATTATGGAGGCCGGGGAATTAAGGTTTGCGAAGAGTGGATGGCGTTCGTTCCCTTTCGTGATTGGGCACTTGCAAACGGCTATTCCGATGATCTTCAGATAGACCGGGAAGCTGTCGATGGAAATTATGAACCGGGCAACTGCCGTTTTGTAACAGGTACGGTGAATAATCAGAACAAAAGGACAACAAAACTTAATGACGAGAGGGTTAGGGAAATCCGTAAACTACTTAATGAGGGCAAGAAACAAAAAGAAATAGGCGCTATATACGGCGTTCCACAAAATGCAATTTCTCAGATAAAGAGCGGGAAGCTATGGGGGAGCATTCAATAAATGTTACGCAAACATCAGCAGGAATTTCAGCAGATAATTGACCAGATAATAGCGAGCTCTCAAACAAGAAACATCGTTGTGTATGCAACGCCCGGAGCCGGAAAGTCAGCAATTCCCATGCAGGCCGGAAAACTGATATCGGCAGGACTGGCAGACAAGATTTGCTGGCTATGCCCTCGGTCGTCTCTTCAGGATCAGGGAGAAAGAAACTTCATAAGCCCTTTTTTCAGGGAAATGATCGGCCACAATCTTTTAATAAGATCATCAACAAACGAAATCGATCCATGCCGGGGGACAGACGGTTTTATAACGACACTACAGGCAATAGCGGTTGATAAATATTCCACTGTATTAAATGAGCTTCGGCGCCGGAGATATATTCTTGTAATTGATGAATATCATCATCTTGAGGCTGAAGACGGTGAATGGATGAAGGCTGTTTTGCCTCTGTATGAAGCGGCGCGATACAGAATATTGCTCACCGGCACCTTGGGCCGTGGCGATAAAAAGAAAATTGCCTTTACCCCATACCGACAATCGGGGGATTGCCTCTTACCCGATTTGGAAGGTGACAGCGAAACCCATTTTATTGAGTATAGCCGAACTGACGCGCTGGCTGACAAAAGCATAATTCCTCTGGAATTCGTATTGCATGATGGACAGGCGAGCTGGGAGAAAAACGGAAAAGAAAAACGATCAAAGATTTCAACGGCAACGCCGGAAGCAAGAGACGCTTTGTTTACAGCACTCCACACCGGCTATGCGAAGGAGCTTTTAGAAACCTCGGTTTTGCACTGGAAGAGACACAGAAAGGCGCATCCAAGCTCACGGCTGCTTGTTGTGGCCGCGAATATTAAAGTAACGAAGGAATACACGAAATATTTGCAAGGACAGGGGCTGAACGCTCTGATCGCCACCAGCGACGACGATAAAGCAGCGCTTAAATCAATAAAAAAGTTCAAAGCCGGAAAAGCTGATGTCCTTGTAACCTGCCAAGTTGCATACGAGGGGCTTGACTGTCCATCGATAAGCCATATCGCCTGCCTGACAAATATCAGGTCTGAGCCTTGGATAATTCAGATGTGCGGTCGAGCGGTTAGAATAGACCCCATGGCCGGACCGTATGAGACACAGAAAGGATATGTTTTTGCTCCGGCAGATCGAATGTTTACGGAATTGGCCGCAAGAATAGATGCCGACCAGTCCGAAGCCATGGCCGTAGAATGGTCTCGTCAGGCACGAAAAGAATCCGGATTGTTGCCAGGCGAACAGGGTGGGCTTTTTGGAAATGAGCCAAGAATTACCCCTTTATCGTCAAGAATGCTCAACGGTTATTCTCAATTACCAGCGCACCAATTTGCCGGCACCGACAATATGGCCCTGAAGACGAACTCAGAGATTGAGGCGGATCTCCGGGCGCAGATCGAAAGCCATATCAGGACGTTCAGTTTTCAGAACAGACATAATCCGAAGAAAATCAACGCCGAGGTTTACGCCTACTTTGCCGGTAAAAAGCGCGAGAACATGACCATTCCAGAGCTTGAAAACTGTCTGTCTTATATCAAAACAGCGTACCCTTTGAATTTTATCAGGGGAACAGGCAGGCCCAGGGTATCGACAAAAGCGGTGCCTATTAACGTCAGTTGGAAAGTGGCATAAAAAAGGAGGGCATAATTGCAAACATCACCGGCAACCGACAAAACATTCGGCATAAGCCTTAACAACGACTGTAAGTTTTCAGAAGTCAGGCATAAGGCTATGAGGGATTACCAACTAAGAAAGGCAAAGCGAGATAAGAAGCAATCTCCTTATAATCTTCCTATCTATAAACCCGGCGACCTGGTTGTATTATCAACACAAAAACATAGCAAGGAATATGTTCTTGTTGAAGTGGTGGATTTTAATCAGTCGAATGAATGGGGTTTCCATAAAAAACTTGATTTTGAATATTTTGGGATAGTTTTGAATCTCACGTCAAAAGATACCAATTTAATAATCGGCAGGATGATTTCTTTTAAAGAAAGCGGAAACTATTGGAGCAGATATAAGCCGGAAGCCTTTAAAGACAACGGTATTAAATGGCCTGAATCATAAAACCCCGCTGGCCCCGATAACGAGTATGGGGATACTCACAGCACAGCCAGTAGAATCCCGGAGTATGGTCGGGTAGTCCGGGCAACTTGAAAGGAAAATATGAGATCGAAAAAACCAAAGTCCAAGTCCATAGAGGGGAATATTAAAAACGGCGTTAGAAATATTCTCAGATTTGAAAGATGGTATGTAATTAACAATTTCCAGGGGTTAGGTTGTTATCCCGGAATGTCTGATTTAACTGCCGTGAAAGATGGAAAGGTATTGTTTATCGAGATTAAAACGGAGACCGGGAAGCTGTCTGACAACCAGCTCGTATTCCAGAAAGAGATTGAATCAAGGGGCGGAAATTATCTGGTTATCAGGAGCGTTGAACAGATAATAGCTTATGTGAAAGGAAAGTAATGGCCATGAACGAAAACGAAATACCAATAGACCTTTTGGAAAAGAAAGTTGAAGCGGCGTGGCAATCGTTTTTGCATTATTCCCGGTTGCTGGCAGAGAGGAAAATACCGAAGGAGGAGATCAGTCAAGCAGAGGTTCACAGGATCGCGGGGTTGATCGGCAGAAATGTGACGCATAAAGCATGGCAGAATAAGGACATAAAATAATGAAAGCGCTATCGTTGAAACAACCGTGGGCTCATGCTGTTATATGTTTGGGGAAAAACATCGAAAACAGAACATGGACTACAAACTATCGAGGGCCGCTTTTAATCCATGCGTCAAAAACATTCGATAACGCTGGCTATAACTGGCTTGTTGAAAACGCCTTATGTAATGAGCGTCTTACCTTAAGGCTTGATGATATTCCTGCTTATAAAGATTTCCAGATGGGTGGGATAATTGGAATGGTAAATCTAAAAAAGATGGTGCGTTCCGCTGATTATAGCCCTTGGATGTTCGGCCCTTGGGGATGGGTGGTTGAGAACCCCAAGCCGATAGACTTCATTCCGTACAAAGGCAGGCTCGGTCTGTTTGATGTGCCTAACAATATGGAATTAAAGGAGGTAAAAGCATGATTGATATTTCAAAAGGAAGATATTGGGACTTGCCGTGGAGTTTAGTGTCTTCTTGCACTCGCTGTTCTCCAGGGTGTGAACATTGTTGGTCTTTGGCTATGGAGAAGCGATTTCACAAGGGCGTTGAAGGCAAGATTGAAGTTCATCCTGAACGCCTGAGCGTACCTTTGAAGCGCAAGAAGCCGACAGTGTATGCGATATGGAATGATTTGTTTCATGAGGATGTGAAAGACGGTTTTCAGGAGCAGACTTACCGGGTTATCTGGTCGGTGGAACAGCATACTTTTTTAATCCTTACAAAACGCCCTCAAAATATGCTCCGCTTTGTTGAATGGTACACCGAACATGGAGTTCCCTTTCCCGAAAATATCTGGCATGGTTTAACGGTTGTTAACCAGCAGGAGGCAGATGAAAAGATACCTATCTTCCTGCGGGTGCCGGGGAAGAAGTTTTTGAGCATTGAGCCGTGCTTGGGGCCGATTTCTTTACGCTGGATGGTTGCTTGGGATGGCATGGCGACTAAGCCATATCCTGAAACGACCAACCACCTTGACGGATTAAGATTAATTGACGGTGTAATTCTTGGGGCAGAAACCGGTCCCGGAGCAAGATTTATGGATTTGCAATGGGTGAGAGGGATTCGCAACGAATGCGAAGAGGCAGGAGTGCCGTTCTTCCTAAAGCATGTCAGCAAGGAAGCTGGGCGCATGCTGGACGGACGCACCCATAACGATTTACCGTGGCACAAAACAACGTGAGGGGTAAAGAGGGTTTAATGTAATGGAAATATCCCGACCCGACATAGCCGCTATTGCGGGCCACAAGGAACCATAAATGAACAATATAAATACCACTTTTCTTTACAAACATTACGATAAAAATGGTGTTTTGCTTTATGTTGGCATATCCCTCAACCATCTTCACCGCCTTGCTCAGCACAGAGGAGGCTCTTTTTGGTTTAATGATATATCGCGCATAGACATAGAGCCGTATGAATCACGCGAAATGGCTTTGAAGGCTGAGCGGGATGCCATAATTAATAATAAGCCTTTACACAATATAGCAAAGCTATCTGCAGAAGAACACAGAAAGGCTCTCGAGGAAAGCATTAAGGATCTTGAGCGTAGAATGGTGCGGTTTAACCCGCTATATTCGATTTCAGATGTTTCTCAGATATTATCTATTGGCATCTCCAAAATTAAACGGTGGATGGAGTCGGGGGAGCTGGGATGGGTGCCAATAGGGGAAAGGATCACAAAGCACGGAAAAAAAGTTAATAAAAGGATAACGGGATGGCAACTTATAGATTTTCTTGAATATCTGGAAAGCGCAAATAAAAAATGAACGACCTTGAAACCATAAACCGCAAATTAGACCTCATACTTGTTGCCCTCGGACTGGACAAGACCCCCAGCCTGTCTCCGGCACAGATGGAGGAAAAGGTTAAAAATGATGTCTTGCGGTTTCAAAAAAAGAGGAATATTAAAAATGATTATGTCGATCCGAAAAGTCAGAACCGGAGTATATGATATTAATATTCCCATGGGCAGCAGGGGATATCGCTTTCGCAAAAGGGTTAAGGCGAGATCGGATATAGAAGCCCTGGCGTTTGAAACAAAATACCGCCGTGAGCTTGGCAGGGAAGATTTGTCAGCCTACAACATATCTTTTGTTGCTGAAAAATATATCGTCTGGATGGATATGCACCAGGCGGCCAAGACGGCAAGAGAAAAAAAGCGCATGCTGTTTGCGTCGATATTGCCCTACTTTGGGGCGCTAATGCCGGACCGGATAACACCGCAAATCGTCGATGCCTATAAACAAAAAAGGCTTGGAGACGGAAGGAAAATATATCGCCAGGTCAATCTGGAATTGCTGTGCTTGCAGGCCATGTTGAAGTGGGGATTTGGGCGCGGCCTGTGTAATGAACCATCAATGAAGTTAAGCCCCCTGCCATATAAGAAAAAATTACCCGACATCCCTGATCCGGATACGATATATCGCATAATCGAACATGCGTCAGGCCCATTTCACCGCTCATTGTTTATAGCCCTGTACCATGCCGGCTTAAGATCACAGGAGGCCCGCTCTTTAAAATGGTCTGATATCAATTTTGAATCAGGATATCTCAGAGTAAACGGCAAGGGCGATAAGGAAAGGATAATCCCACTATCATCCATGCTTTTAGAATCGCTTTTAATCTATCAAGAATCATCCTCTTCCAGCCTGTTTGTATGGGACAATATCGGATCGTTTAAGACGGCATGGAAGGCGACTCTTAAGCGGGCTGGCGTTAAAGGGGTTACGCCGCACATGCTGAGACACGCCTTTGCGAGCCACGGACTCGAAGGCGGCACAGATCTAAAGAGCGTTCAGGACATGCTTGGCCATGCGAGTATCAGCACGACCCAGATATATTTACACACTACATTTAAAAAACATTCTCAACAGATTAGGTCGGTATTTGGATGAGCCGTTGCCAGGGAGCCAAAACAGGCTTATAAAATATCAATGATATTAAACATATAAAACAGGGCGCACTAACTCTTAATCAGTAGGTTGTTGGTTCGATTCCAACACGGCCCACCATAATATCAGATACTTATAGCTATTCACATTTTACGAAAACCCCCAAATATTGGCTCCCGTTGGCTCCCAAAAGACCCGCCCCCCCTTTTTTTTAGAAAAAGGCAATATAAAATTTATTCAGTAGCCGCCTTTCTCGCCCTTGGGTCTCTATATGTATCAACATAATGCCTCTTATACCACTCGCTTGCTATAAGAAGGGTCTGTTTCTGTTCAGGCGTCAGAGTTTCTCTGAACTTTCTGCGGTCCCGTCCTCCCAAAGACGCCAGCGGATCAGCACGTTTAATGCTCGTCCTGATATTTTTCCACTTTCCGCCAGCTTCCTCATATTTTTTGAGGTATCTCTGAGCCGCGTCAAAGTCACCATATTTCAAGGCTTGTTTATAATAATATAGATTGTTGGCCCTGCCGGTCGGCATGGTTACCGGCTTTTCTTTACCGTTTTTCTCTAACCAATCAAAGACGTCTTTACGGATTGTATAATATGCCTGCTCCCCCGGGTCCGCTTCATACAATAGCATTCCCTCGATGTCTCTTAATAGTTGGCTTTCCCATGAACCGCCTTTTCTTGGTTTGCCTGCGGCCATATTGTAAAGTTTATCGAGAGAGAATGTCCTCAAAATGTGCTCTGTGGTATCTCTTATCGGCCGAGGATGCAGTGGATCGGGATAGAACCCCTGTCCGGATAGGACTTCGTATAATATTTTCGGCTCTGGCCTCAACCCCTGGAATATCTTCAAGGGCGCTCCGGTTAAAACATCTTTTGTCAGTTCGCCAGAACCCTTTTCACCTTTATAGACTTCCTTTATCTGTTCCACCGGGTTACTCATGCCAAACCAGGCAAGCGCGTCCGAAAGTGCGCCCTGGAATCTAATCGTTACAATCGATCCATCTTTCCGGCGATAAAGGATTAAATGAAGCTGTTCCCTGCCCGATCTTTGGAGCTCTCTTTCTTCTTTCGGGAACATGGCCGCGTTCCACATCATAACCATGCCCATAAGCGCAGAGGCGAAAGCCGCCAACTTCGTCCCCTTCCACGCGAATACAGAGCCCATTTTGCCATATCTCCGGTATCGACGAGACCAATCCCCCCCTCTCTTCATAGCGTATTCTCCCGATTCATCCGGAATCATATCGATAAAATCATCGCCCATCTCATACCTTATGTTTTTCATCAACCGGACATACCGGGGCGCGTTTATTTCGCTCCAGCTCCAGAACGGGATCAATCTTTTGCGAACCCATTGACCAGCATGGCTTATATTCCCGTAGTCCCCAACAAGTTCCCTCGCCAGTTTCGCGGCCTTTTCGCTCTTGTCCTCTATCGGATCAACTTCGGTCTTCCTCGAGGCGCCGTAAACCAACTCACCCTTGTTCAATTTGTCCAGAAAATACCTGTATGCAGCCAGTCGGAGGATATTTTCTCGGAGAGTTGAGAGCTGCTTATTCATATTATACCATCTGGTCAGGGCGTTTTTCGATTTGCCGTCAAAGAAATCAACAAGACCCTTGATGGATTCAACCCCGCTTAATTCTGGTATATCTATATTGGTCATGCCGGAACCTATAACGCCGAGCTTATTCATATCAGACAGATCATCCAGGAGGAAAGATGTAGCTTTGCCCCTCGATGCCGCAACCAGATCTTTAAAAGCGGGCCAGAAATAGTTCCAAACTATTTTCGGATCATAAGCAAGGCAGATGTCAAGATCACCGCTCATATTATTAAGATTATATTTGATAACTCTATATGGATTCATAAGCACCCATTGTTTCCACACGGAAAGCATGTCTGCCGAGATCCGTTCCGGGAGCGATCCCTCAATAGCCGGCCTGAATTCGTTGAGTGTTTTTGATATGCCTTTCTTTACAATCCATATTTCGTCATAACCGCGAACCAGCTCGCGTTTGATAACGTCGTTTAAATCCTTTTTCCCTGAAACAACCATGGAAAGAGCCTGATCCGTCATAGTGTTTGCAAAATAGAAAGCGCTCCTCGCCTCTGGTTTATGGGCTTCGTATCCTTCTGGAATTAAATCGTTATAAGTAACCCAATCTTTCCCGACAACCTGTTTGATAAAGGCGTTTCTATCGACAATCGCTTTAAATATCATGGTCGCCGGTCCCGATCCTGGGCCTCCGTGAGTCACAAGATAGTTTAAAAGGGCGAACATTCTCGGATGGCTTTCGGGATTGAATTCCACTCCGTCCTGTTTTGATGCTTTACGGATCTCTGCCTGGTCCGCTATATGCTCAATAACGTCGTCAAATGAAGAGGGAGCTTCGAGCGTTCCAGCAGCGACCATTTTACCGAGCTTGCTGTATCCTATGGCTATTTGTTGCTTATACGGCGCCAGGGGATCTTCGAGCGGGTTAGTCATGGCCTTTTTATAAAAGGCCTTCATGTTCTGATCTTTGGCCTGGGCCTCCAGCTCCGGCTTGATGTCTGCGGCGTCCTTGATCCTTTTAAGGGTTTTTACCGTCTCTATTTGTGTCAATGCCTGGGATATAACCTCGAATTCGGACTCAACGTATTCGGTGTTATAGTCGAGGGTTGATCCGACACGGCCTATCTGCCAACCCTTTCTGTGGGTGCGGACATCCCTAGAAGCGATACCCCAATTCGGATTTTCCTTGTAATTCATGTAATCCAAAACTTGGTGATGAAAATAAGACGCTGGATCTTTCGCTTTTTCCCCGTCAAGGAGATCGTGCTCAACAAGTTGATCCGTGAGAGACTTCATAAAGGTATTCCGTTTTGCAAGAGCCTCTTTTATTGCCGGGTTATTATCGGCCAGATCTTTAAAGTTGTCCCTGTCCTGCTCAACTTCTTCTTTGTTTTTATAACCAAAGGGTAGCTCCTGGTCTTCTTCAATTTGAAGAGGCCCGCTGTCTAAGTCCCTCAACATATCAGGCAAAATGATATTCATGGTGAAAACGTGACGATCCCCAGGGGAGAGCTTTCCAACAAACTCTTCAAGTCTCCGGATCGTTTCATGCTTCGACCATCCCGGCACATCCTGGAATCTTCGGAAAATATCAATAACCTCGCCGTCAGTCTTCGGGTCCAGGTGCGGGAAGTGTCGTGTAAAACTCTCCCATCCTGTAACAAGGGCGTCTTTGGTTTTGTCGGTTAATGAGGCATACTTGATTCCCTTCGATTCTTCTAACCGTTTGTTGACTTCTGGGAATAGAGATCCGGGGACTTCTTTTTTCCGGACGGAATATTGTTCATTTTCTGGCGGGCCTCTCGCCTTTCTCGTCTCCTTTCCTATCTGGCTTACCCTATCTATTGTTATCGGCGCAATTGTCTCGCCCTTTTTCAATCCGTCAGCCAGCTTTATCCCATACCGCGAATCAATGCCACTCTCCAAATCGGCGGCAAATTCTTCCAACACATGCTTTGTCGAAAGCAAACGGGAGGGCGTACCGAAGTAGTACCAGCTTAATTTATGCCGATACTTTCTAAATGCCTCGGATTGCGTGTCTATTTTTTCCTGAGTTGTTTCGTTACCCTTGGCGTGGCTGATTTCGTGCAGTACGACATGCTTCAGGGTGTCGCTGCCTTTCTCTCGCATCATGTTCAGGAAAACGCGCCCGTCCCTGATAACCGCGTTTATGGTGTCGCTGGTATCTTTGACAGGAACAAGATCAAGTCCATACCCTTCTGAAATATCGCGCAATTCGGCAAATTCGGGGTCAGAATATCCTTCCGGATAGTGAGTTAGCCCCTGCCCTTTTTCACAGGCTTCTCGGAACGCGCTCGGTGCCTGAGGGTTTTTTGCAGAGACTTGTCTTTGGGCGTCCACTTGTCTCGCGTGTTCTTCTCGAACTTCGGGTAATACGTCTCCCCGTTCTCCGTTTTTATTCTCACCAACGGCTCTTCGTCCTTCATTTGTTTTTCCTCCTTGTCCTTTAATAGAAAAAAACTCGTTATTATCCCCAATGGAAATCCGCGCCGTGTCTATCCAATGCGACATCTCGCCGGTCTTGTCGTGCAATGCCATAAACTGCAAGGTCGTGGCTTTCTCAAATTTCAAAAGGTTCCGCATGCCTTCTTCGGAAACCTTTCTGTTTTTGTCGTAAACCATAAAAGCCGAGGCGTTTCTTTTCTCCGCCTCTTTAAGAATTTTGAGATGATCGGGTTTTAATTTGGAATAGTCTGAAACCTCTATAATGGCAAGCGGATGAAGTTTCGTGTTTAAGAGAATGATTCCGCCGTTCTTGACATATTTTTCACCGAATTCAGCCATCATATCAGGACTGGACACAGCGGCAAGTCCTTCCGGATGGACATCGAACTTTCTCCCGAGGACATCAAATGTGTGTGTGGCTTTTTCTTTTGCCGGAATCGCAATAGCAGGAGATCTGAAAGTTGAGTATTCTTTCGGCGTGATCGCCATTATGGGATGCAATACAATGTCAGAACCAGATAGAATCTTTGAAGTATTTGTGGAAATAAACTCATCTTCGGGCGACACATCGGACACACCAGCAGGATGGTTATGGACTAACCAGGCGTTTTTACCTTTAGGAATGTTTAATATCTGGCCCGATAAAATAGCTGGGAAAACCTGTGATCTTCCGGGACCGCCTATGGCGTGTTGATTTATGGCAAGTATTTTACCTGAGTCGTCCGTGACGATGGAAATGAGAGATTCTTGGGCATCGTCCCCAATATTATCCCTTGCGATTACGGCAACGTCTTCAGGGGAGGTTATGCTGCTTCGGGATGATTCCCATTTTCCGATGGGTTTTGAGCTGATTTCGGGCAGGGTTCCGGATTCAGGCCGGTATCCCATGTCTCCACGAACTCCGGATATCTCCCGTCCTTGTGGTGCTTCAGTACCGGCTGGCATATTTTTAGGCCGCTTACCGGCATTGGATATTTTTTCATTGAAAAGCCTCCCTTGATGTTCGTTGCGAACAAACAACCCCATCTGCTTTTCATTAATATAGACATTGTTCGGAGCTTTTGTCAAGTCCCCGTTTTCGGACATTTTATATATGGGAATTTCGGTTTCCACGGAATAGGGCGTGGCGGGTTCGTAAATTGCCGTACCTTTATCGGTTTCTTTTGTTTTGATCTCTTTAACAAATGCGTCAAACGCTTGATTTATCGCTATTCTTTCAGCGCCTTCAGGGTATGGCCTTGCTACGAATCCGTCAATCATTGGAAGCAGGATACCGCCATGAGCACGATAAACAAGAAAATCGCTCTGTCCACCGGTCTCTGCTATTTTGTCTTCAACATAAGCGGCAAAAGCCCTTGCAACCATTTCATGCGGCTCGCTCCAATAATCGCTGGAGCGCGCCTGATCCATCTTTTTGGCTTCAATCGCATAAGACGTGGATACTTTCTTTGTTTTTTCAGTTCCGGCCTTTGCATCCTCAAGCATCTTTAATCTTTCGGAATAGGTGTTCATGGCCGCACGAACTCGGTCAAGATAGCCATGACCTTCTTTATTAAACCCCTGTCGGTTTCGTACTGTTTTCAGAACGGCGTTAATACCATCAAGCGTATCGTTTGAATAACGATGTGAGATTAATTTTCCATGTGCGGCGTTGCTCATTCCCTTTGGTCGCATAGCTGGTGTGTTTGCGCCTTCAGGCTTATTGTATCTGAATTCTGTTTTTAAGTCCCCGCCTTCAATAAGAATATTCGCAAGTCGGTCAAATTCGGCAAGGTGTTCAGCCGATGCTGGCTCAAAGTATTTAATGGATTTACTACTATATCCCCCCTTGCTCTTGTGATAATTCGTCATGTCTTGTGTCAAATTGGAGCGAATACCATTCAGTGCTGTTTTAAGGTTCTCGCGGGCCGTCTCAATAAACTTGTCCGCCTGTTTTGTGTCCTCAACATATTGCTCCGCCCTTTTATACATCAAATCAATCAATGTATCATAAGCGGTTTTGAGTTCCGGTCTTAACTGTGTTTTATAACTGGCTCCATGGCTCTGAAAGTCTATTTTGTTGGCGGATCTATTATAAACCATATCCCCGCGCTCATTCGGTTTCTTTTCTGATGAGGCTTTGGTATCAAGCCTTGCGAGATAATGGTCAAAGGCGTGCATCCACTCATGTCCAAGCGAGCCAGCGCCTTTCATCTTTGTCAGATTGATAACTCCATAATCAGGTTCATAATGTGCCTTTGCCCCGGAAAGACCCTGCCCTCTGGCCCCGAATGCTATTGCAAGCTCACCGTTTAGCATGAGTGCTTTCGGAGGTAAATTAAGCGCATCCGCAAGATCGAGGAGGCCATCATACGCATGGTTCATTATTAATTGGCGCTCTTCCTGGTTATTCCAGTTCCCAAACTCAATGCCTCTCGGCGCGAATGTTTCCATAAACATTTCAGGCGTTGCGTCTATTGTTCTGCGCTCAATCCCTTTGCGCTGTGCGTTATCGGGTACGGGGAGAATTTCTTCGCCAAAAGTTGTCTTGATATTCAAAATTTCTTCAGCATGTTCGGCCATGTATTTCATAGCTTCTTCGCGAGAAGGGAAGTCTTGATTAACAACTTTGAAGAGTTTCTTTTCTCCAACCTTCTTGAATATCGAATAACCGGTGTCGGTTCGGCCCTGGTAAACCCTATGGCTATCAGCAACGGCAAGAAGAGGAATGGCTGCTTCAGCTTCTTCCTTCGGGGCAAACTTTTGAGAAGAGCGAGCACTTATGCCAGGCCGATCACCTGTTTTCCCAATAGTCCATCCGGTTCCATCAACCTTTTCCATTGCAACATATTTCTTGCGCCATGCCGGAGCGGATGATTCTTTTTTCTCTTTTCCGACCAGGGTGTAGCCGCTTTCGGCAGTATCTTTTCTGGCCCCACCTATCTTTTCCCCGAAGTCTTCAATCTTTCCGGTAGTATCAGCCGGAGCCTCCTCTTTTAAATTATAAATATCTAACAACCTCTTATCCAAGCCCTCTTGTGACTCTGTGTCGGAAAGGCTAATCCTCGTTCCTTCGGAATCCTCATAATAATTTTTTGTAGCCTGACTTCCCTTGATAGGTTCTTTAATTAGTTTCAGACCGGATTTCCATTTATCAAATGGTGTTGTATCCGAAGGACTTGCTTCAACTTCCTTTTTTAATAGATCGGCGGATACGGTGTTATTTCCTGCGTCGGTCGATACGAGCACAAGTCCCTGGTCTCGGTAATCCTGCCCTATCGAGCCGGTTTGTCTTTTTGCTACTTTGCCTGTATGCGCTTCGCCCTTGCTGTCAGTCCATGAAACTTTATCGCCAGGAGTGAATGATTTTGCGAGAGCAACGGCATCTTTTCTTTCCTCCGGCGTTTTTTCGGCAAACTTTTCCATTGTCGGCTTTGCTGGCTGGCTTTCGGGCTTGCCAGTACCCTCCGGATTCTTGATCTCCGGTTTGGCGGCATCTGGTGGAGTAGGCTTGTCAGGGCTTGGGGCTGTAGGGGTTGTCGGCTTTTTCCCACCATATTGAGATTGTAAATTTTTAGGAACGGCAATCTCATGCACAACACCATCTGCTGAGCGTCTTAAATGTGCATATTTAGCGTCTGTCATTAACTCGACCGGTATGTCTAAATAGTAAACACCGCCCTTCCCTTCTCGCCCATATCTTTTTGCGTATTCTATGTCTGGGGAAAATGATGTCCCTGTATATTTACCGGGCTTGCCTTTTAACGATTCCTCACCACGATAAACTCTCACAAAACCAACTTTCGGTTCGGGGAGATTGACCTGGGCGCTGCTGTAGTCGTGGACTTCTTTGTCTACGGTTTCTTCGGCTGGTTTAACAGCTTCGGGTCCACTATCCTTAGAAACTCCCCCGCTACCTGATCCCAATCGCCCTGCGATAACGTCGGGAATTGCGGCTCGGAGTTCTCCATAGAAGTTTTGCTTGATTTCGTTTCTGGTTCCTGTTGATTTTGCATTTGCTAATTCCTCCGCATATTTGTTTAAGAGGTCGTTTATAATTCCTTTTATGGATGCGAATCTTGCAAGGGCCTCGGATGCTGTCTTCGCATCTTCGGCTATTTTCTTGCTCCTGTCAACATCAACGGTGCTTCCCTCTTCGGTAAGCCTTTGAGCTTTTGAAGACTTACTTACCAGCCCGAACAGGCTCTTATCCTCGGCTATTTGTTTCGCCGCGTATTCGCGGAGTTCGGTTCTTTCTACAATAATTGGGGTCTCGGTAACTTCATCACCAAACAGGATCTTCTGAACGTGAACGATTTTAGGTATGCCGTTTATTTCATTGGTGTATTCCTCGACAAAACGATCCGTTATCCGTCTGCCCTTCGCCTTTTCCCTTAAAAGTGATTTTACAGTAAGCCATTGGGTGTCTTCGCTCTCAATCGAATTGCCAATAATTACGCCCCATTCTTCCGGGATCTCGCCGTTTTGAATCGCAGTTATAATTCCTCTGTCAAGTTTAGACAAGGCAAAACCCTTTTGGGCGAGCGAGCGCTTTAACGATATGCCGTATTCCTCTTCAAGCTGCTTCCCTGTCTTTCCGGATTCCCTTAAGGCGATAGCTGCATCAACCGGATCTCCGTGTCCTTCCGCTATATTGATTAATGCGCCGATCATCTTGGCGTTTTTTGCGTCGGGCGCATTGATGTACTTGATATCGAGGTTTTTGACTCCGAGCGCGGCGGCTCTTTCGTATCTGTGATGTCCATTAATAATATATGTTTTTCCATCTGCAGGGTCTTTCCAGGCAGCAACAACTCCGGCCAGATCCGGATTCCATACCTTAATGTGTTTTAGGGATGAATCAACTCCGCCCTGTCCGAGATTCCGGCGCCATTGAAATTTTTCAGGTGCTACGGTTAGGGATTCAATCGGAACAGAAAGCACTTGCCCCTGGGCCTGTTTTGGTGGCTCGAAAGAGGCGGTCGAGTCTGGCGAGGTCTCGGGGGCAATCGGTTTCTCCGGGGCTTTCATCTCCGGCCAGGTCTCGATATCTGAATAGTCCTGCTTGTGAAGTTTAACAGCGTCTTTCGGGGTTAATTCGCCGGATGCAATGGCCTGTTTAACGAATTCCCTATGAGCCGCACCGGCAGCTATTGTAAATTGTCCTTCCGTTCCAAACGGCGATCCGTCCGGGAGAAACTTATTTCCTAACTTGTTTTTGGCGTTCTGGATGAATTCATCCCGGCCCATCAAGTGTCTTTCTTTTTCAGGAATGGCGGGCTCTTCCGGAGTTTCCGGTTTGACCTCAACGGGAGGAACTATCGGCTTGGCTGCCTTTGCATCGATTATTATCTTATTGAGTTCATCTTCAAGGTGCGGGAACTGTGAAACAATCGTATTTTTACCAGAAATAAGAGCCTGGATATCCGCACCGGTCTCGGCCTGTTCCTTAAAAGCGTCGTATATTTGCTTGGTCTGGGCCTTGGGATCGGCCGCAGCGGCGGTTTCAGGAACGGTTTCTACAGCGGGAGCGAATTCTTTCTCTAATATAGCCGCTATTTCAGGCTCGGTATATAACTGGTTTGTTTCAGGGTTAAGCTCTCTCTTTAGTATCTCCGCTCTCTTTGTCGCCTGATTGCTTCTGAGCCCAGGACCGATTGAGGGTTTTGGTACGAGAGGCTTTTCAACGGGCCATTTTATTCCGTTTGCTTTGGCAAATGCGGCCGCCGCCCCTTCGGGCTGTTTGTTAAATACCTGGTCAATGGTGAATCCTTTTTTAATCAGGTCGTCGGGAGAAAAACCCTTATCCAGCAAATCATCTACCGGATATCCCCTTGCTATCATGTCGTCCAGATTTTGAACCACAAGGCCGCGCTCTTTGACGGTAAGACGCCTGAACCAATTCGAATCAACCATCTTCTGTAAGGCTATGCCGGTGGCTCCCAGGGCGCCCTCTAACCCTGCAAAGAACAGGGCGTCGTCTTTCATGGCTTCGGGTGTGCCTTGTGTTGTTCCGCCGTATATTGTGCCTGCGGCTCCGCCCCTCAATGCGTGTGCAGCTATTTGTTCGACCGCTGATCCGGAGCTTAAAACAAGGTCGGTTGGCAGGCCCATAGCTGCCATTATCTCGTTTGCTGCCCTGAAAGCGAGTCTGATAGGTACGGTAGCGCCGGTCAGTTGCGCCGCTGTGCCAATAATCGCGGGTCCGGCACCCGGTATATTTTTACCTGACGCTTTTAACGCTTCGTCAATAGGCGAAACATAATCTTTTCCCATGAACGTCTTTGTATAGACGTTACCGACACTCGTTTCCAATGCTCTTGGGATTACGCCTCTTGTAAATGCGGCGAGCGCATAAGCAGGCAGGGACATCATTAACAAGCCCCTCTTATTGCCTGTCTCTAAGTTTTCTTCGGACGTCGGAACTTCTTTGCCGGACAAGGTGGATATCGGGCGCCCGGCTGGTTGCCACCTTGGTTTATTGGCGTCAGCGATTTCCTTCATTTTTCCGCTTAATCCGGCGGACTCCTGGATCGCGGCCTCGGCGCCCATGTCATAATCGATGGGTTGCCTCTGCACAAATAGCTTCCCACCCTTCCCGGTTAAGTCGTATCCGCCTTTTGGGGTTACAACTTCGGGCTCCTTCGTGGCAACTTCCGGTAAATCTTGAAGGTATTCGTTTTGCTCCGGATCGGTAGCGTCGGGAATATTTTGCAGATATTCATTTTCTTCGGGATTAGTGTAATCAGGTTTCTTTTTAGAAGAGAATAGCCCGGTCAAAAAATCGATAAGCATGTCAACTCCATTGAAACATTAATAAGGTTGGCCTGTTATTTGCTGATATTTCTTTTTGATATTACCGGCTTGATCCGGTCTTATCTTTATTGCGGCGTCAGCCTTCGCTCTTTCTGCAGCAATGTCCACTTTTCCGGACGGTTCCTTTCCTTTTGCTGTTTTTGTGACAACACCACTCGACGGCGCGGAAGATTTTTCGGGCATCGTTTCGTAATATGCTCCGGCTTCGTCAGCGGCCTTTTGAGCCTCTGCAGCGGTCCCCCCGCTTCTAACTATAGCTCCATATACCCCGCCCACAAATTTAGTTTTTGACAGCTTCCCAGGTTCAAGAATCGACATAGCTTCCGCGTCTGTCATTCCCCTGGCTACAAGAAACTCAAAATTCTTTTGAAGAGCCGTTTTCTTTTCAGCTCCGCCGGTCTTTCCCTTAGCCTTTCCAGCATCAACAATACCCCGCCAATTTTTAGCCGCAACTTCTGGGGCTGTTCCTTTTGCTGTCTCTGCCTTAATAAAGGTCTTTTCTGCGTCCAGGTCGCCGGCCGGTTTAGAATTTTTATATATCTCTGATACTTTGCCGTCCTTGGGGTTAATCATGACAAGGCTATCGCCCTCTTTCATTTGTTTAACCTGGTCTGTGTCTTTGAGTAGTGGGACGGGCAAAACCTGGCCGGTCCTGGAATTGACTTTCAGGGCTGTGTTCCCGTCTTTTGATATCGTCACCTTCCATTCGCTCTTAAGGCTCTTCAAGTCAATGCCGCCGAATTCCTTTTTCAGATATGAGTTATTCCAGACTTTTTCAGCGGCTTCGGGGTCGAGGGAGGCTAATTTCTCAACATTGGACATATACTTCAATTTCAATTCTTCGGCGCTTTTATAGTCACCGTGCTTGATATACGCACCTATAATCTTATTGTGCATATCCGCGTTGATTTCAAGGCGCTTATTGTTATTATTGGCAGGAGGAAGTGCCGCTGCTTTCTCGGTAACCCCTGCTGCAGCTTGAAGGTTTGAGGCTGGTTGCTCAGGCGTTACACCGGCCATTTTTACAGCTTCGGGAGATGCGCCCTGGACGGCTACAGGCTCTCCTTGTTTCGGATCGCGCTGTCCTGCAGGCGGACTTTCTTTGTCATATTCAGCGAGTTTTGATTCGGCCTCTTTGTAAATATCGCCTATCTCCTTTTCGAGAGCGTCCTTCTTTTTTCTTTCTTCCTGCTGAACGCGATCGGCTTTTATTGTCCTCCCCATGGCGAGCCCGGATTTTATTGCGCCCGTCATATCAGGCGTGTCTGGTGTCGGATAAATATAATGCGGCGCTTGAAATGGCATACTATTTTCCTCCTTTTTCCGACCAATCCTTTTCCGCGTCACATTGAGACCCCGGAAAATCATTCGGCCTTATTGTTTTTACGAGATATTCCCACACATTATTAACTGTCATCATTTTTTTAGGGCATAAAACACTTTGGGGGTTTTCGGGGCGCATACACTCGGTACAGGCTGGCCGACGATCCGGGTTATAGGTGCTGTCTATCTTCCCCGTTTTTGGATCAATCTTAGGAACAAGCTCCCCGTCTTTTACATCATAGACGTCCGTATTGATCGGGATTCCATTGTCTATGATGTACTGATAAACATCCTGGCCGGTCCAGTTGTGAAGCGGAAATACTACGTCGGCACTCCCGATATTCTGTTTATTAACCCATCTTAAACCACAAGGCCGGCCTCCGGAATGGGGTTTTGATTCAACCGTCCTGAATCCTTCAAGGGCTACATCCCAAATATAATCGCCAGACCCCTTGGGCTGCAGATACACATCATTGAGACCGCAAAGATATTCACCCTCGATATATTCATCCGGCTTATAAAGAAGGGCGCATAAGATCAATGCGCCGTATCCTATGCCATATTCCCTGACAACTTCAAAGGTGTCATTCCGGTAAAAGATGCTTGTGGACCTCGCCGGATAATCCCGACATACCACGTTCCACATATCAATAATTTTGTTGGCGTATCTGTATTTCCTGGGAAAATGCGGATCTCGATGAAACATCACATCCCACTTATAGCCCATGGCCCGACATAGGTGTAAAACGGTGATGGAGTCCTTTCCGAAACCCGTATAGATTATTGGGTTTTTATAGTTCTTGTCCGTCATGCTGATAATTTCTTTCGCTGATTCGATCTTGTCCTTCATATATTTAAACCTTTCCTTTATAGTATTAAGCCGCTGCCGCTGCCGCTGCCGCCATACCAGCCGAAGTATTTGAACTCTGTTGGTTCTGTTGAGTTGTCCATTTTTGCATGGCAAGATTTTGAGTGTTGGCCCGTTCAGACGCATACTTGCTTGACAGACTGAGGGAATTGTCAAACGCATTTCCGCCCCCCAGCGAGCTCACATAGCCTTGCATCCTGGAAAGCTCAGATGTCTTCTGGTTCAAGGTGTTGTTTTTTATATCAGCAGCAAGCCCGATGGTTCCAGAAATTCCTGAAAGCATATTGCTTTTCAAGTTTTCCTGGTTCGTCCTTGACGCGAGAATCCCCTCGCCGGAAGTTATCTGCCCCCTTCTGGCTTCCTCTCTCAGCAGTTCGGCTTTTTGTTTGAGGCTCACCATGGCTTTCTGGCCCGGAGTTGTCAGCATCCAATTCGGCCCAAGTTTGCGGGATAGCATTTCGGTTGCCTGTTTCTCTTCGCTTGCAAGCTCCTCTTCGAGTGCGGGACTGATCGGGATCTTGCCCTCAATGGCGTCTTTCTGGCGCTGGCGGGAAATATTTGTCAATTCATAGTCCGCCTTTTCGCTTTCGCTCATTTGGTCAATCATTTGCTGTTCGGTTAATTTTTCCCCTGTGGGAGAAAACCCTGCCATGGCAAGCTGCTTGTTCAATAAAATATCTTGCGGGGTAGGCGGTTCGGGCGCTTTTACTATCTTCTGGATTTTGCCGTTTATGTCTCGCTTGTAGCCCATTGCTTCAAGCTGAAAAGGCTCGAATTCCTCTTGAAGTTTCTGCTGTTTTTGGCTGTTCTCAATTTGTATTTGCAAGAGGTTGATTTGCTGTTGGTCAAGCTTTTGTTCTGCCGAAGTCTTCCCTGGGGCATCCGGAGTATCCGGCGTTCGGACACCGCTCAAATTAAGCGGATCAAATATGGTAGAGCCAATGGTTTTGGTGTCGCCTCCGCAAAGAGCTATTTGTCCGGAATATTCAAAGCTATCTTCATCGATAATCTCCCCCGTCTCGATACTCAAAACAACCCTTTTATAAATTTTCATGCCTACCTCCTGCAGGTGATGTAATAACATTTTATATTATTATGCGTCATGTATGGCTCAAGGCTTTTGTCTCGCGCAACCCACTTAAAAAATGTCTCAAAGAACTTCTCGCGGCTGGCAAGGGCAATAAAAGACACCAGGCCCAGGGAAACTATTATATTTCTAAAGACACGATAAAGCGCAATCGCATTGTTAAGGCTCCGGTGTTCCTTAAATATAAGAAAATGAACAAGAAAAGGATGGCCATTCTCAAACCTGAAAGAGAAAAAGCCTATTGGCAGAACGTAACAGATATCCTCTTCGAAACTCATTTGGCTTTCCTCGTATCCTTCGTCTTGCAGAGCCCGAAAGAGTTTATAATAAAGGTGTTTTCTGTATAGCTCTGCTCGCATTAATTATAAATCCTCCGGCAACCATCGGCCCGTAACCAGGTATCCCTGCATATTGTTTTCGGGCGTAGCTTGATGTATTTTCTGGTATTCGTTTACGTCTGTTGGATTCGGGAATACCAGGTTATAATCCGGGTCTTCGTCTTTAATGAACTTTATTTTATCAGAGCATATATCGGCTTTTGGGTCTTGAAGCCATTTCCAGCCTAACCATTGGCCCAGGATGGCAAGCGGATCATATCTTCGCTTCCACCAATGATATTTCAGTTCGGTATTTATTTTTTCCAGAATCCTCGCTTTCGCTTCGAGCGTCCACCTGGTATCTGTAACAAATTTGACTATATGCAATCCTTGAAGATAGGTATCGAGAGAAACGATTTTAAAAATAAGATCCTGGCTCGCTATGGTGTTTTCGTTTATCAGCCAGCAAAAATGGTTATACGTTCCCTTGGTGACGCTGGAAATCTCGGCCCCTATAAAACTCCGCATGTGTCTCGTAAGGACCATTTGCGGAAAACCATATTGTTTGATTATTTTTATAAAAGCGTTCTTTTCCATATCCGCGCACCCCCTTACCCCTTTGTTTTTATTTCCCCCGCCCCTGTTAGTTTCCCCTCTGTTTTCAGGGCGCTAATAGCAATCTCACGAAGTTTTGTTTGAATAAGGATTTCAATTGGATCCGCCTCAATTTTTTCCTGGGTCGCTTCGTCTAATAAAGTTTTAAACTCTGAATCTTCTACGAATTTAGCTTCAACATCACCCGCTTTATAACCCTGCAAAATTGCGTTATTAATAAGCGTGTTGAGGTGCTCCTGCTTGTCGCCTCCGCTTTGCGCCTCGATCAGTTTCCCGGTTTTTTTATCGATGCAAACTCTCATAATAATAACTCCTTATCTTATTGCTAAATAATTAATTGTATCTGTCCCTGACGGACTGCCTCCTTTTGTCCATGTTAAGGTAAAGCCGTCTGCATCCATTGATTTTATTATTGCAAGTTGCCAATTACTGCCGGCTGCATCGGAAAGAGAAAATGCATAGGTTTCCATACCATTTGCGGTTCGTGCATATATAGAGCCATGAGTGGTCCCATCACTTATCCCAATAGAAGCTGAGGTTGTTGAGTGGCCTGCAATAAAAATAACGACACTCGGCTTAAACCCCACTCCCGTATAAGCAACATCACCGGAAGCAGCCGCTGTGTCTCTCGTGAAGGAACCTATTTTTAAACCGACGGCCCATTCTGGAATACCTCCGGCTGCGTCCATAAACATACTTGTATTTGCCGCCCCCTTTGCGAGCCTTGCAAGCAGGCCTGATGCCCTATAAAACATATCTCCGTCAGCGTCGTCAGATCCAAGAACAAACGGGGTCGTTCCGAGCAAGGTTCGTACCTCTGCCGCTGTGAGGGCTGCTATATCCCCCCCCGTTATTCTGCCAACTATCCTTTGCTCAGCAACCGTTACCGCTGCTGGGGTGTCGTCTGCGTTGGCCGCCAAGATCGTATTTGCATCAAACTGGGCTTTCTCTATCCCGGTTGTTGGGGTTAAGTATCCTGCTGCGAATACTACAGCTATAGCGGCCAGGGTAATGTCCGGATCGACATACCAATTCGCTTCTCCGGTTATTTGCGCGAGTAAATATCGTATTCTCTGCAATTCACCTTCAAGGCTTGTCGGAAGGGACGCAACACCTCCTGGGTATGGATCTGCGGTTGTTTGCATAGCTGCAGCATTGGTCGAGGCGTCGTCAACTCCTGCAGGCGTCAAATTCGTGAGGATATTATTAAACTCTGCGTTTAAATCGGCAAACGTCAGAACTTCGGCCACCCACGTTTTTATTCTACTAAAGGTTGCTCCCATATTAGTTTTCTCCTTACTGTTTTGCTCCCATCAACTTAAAATCGGTTGTATATTCGCTTATAAAGAAATCCTGATCTGCGCCGGAGTTAAACATTTCGTATTGTATTCGCTTCCCAACTTTCCCGATTTTGATTTTTCCTTCTTGTATTTTTTCACCCCCAAGAACATCCGTATCGAGAACAAACTCGTCAAGAGGCTTCGTTCCGCTTTGCAATATAGAAAAAGAGTCATAAACCTTATTCTTACCGTCAATTTCTGAATATATCGATAGGTCATGCGCCCCCTTCGGCTCTATCGTTATGCGGGCATTGTTAATGTGTTTATCGCTTCGCGGATCATCAAAGGCATCATACGCCGCCGTAAAACCACCATAATATGCCAGGCCGTTGTCGCTCCTGTTGGCCTGGTCCAGTTTCCATATTTCCCCTGAATAATCTCCCGTATATATGCTAAACGATCCGTTTGTATTATTGCGGACCGCCGCGCTTGAAAAAGCCTCATATCCGGAAGGATTCACAAGGTTGTTGTGTACGATCCAGGCTTCATCTACGGGGCGATCAATATAATAAAGAATGGCCGTATCGTTTGTCGTTTTGTTAAAACTTGTCATAAAAAAGACGCAAGCCCGGATGTTAGGGTAATAAACCGAATGGAAATTATTTATATATGCCAGGTTTATGTTATCTTTTATGTACTGATGTATCATGTTGTTTTGTATGAGAGATGCTGCTTTATAATCGCCATATTCGGCGGCGGCTTGAACGCTGTATATGTCTCCGTCGTCAACCATGCAGATTATATCCCCGGTTGGTATCTTTATCTTCAATCTCCAATGGGCGACGCCGCCACTCCATTGAGCCGGGGAGAACCCCCAATTTGCCGTACTTAAATCTGAATCGTCCAGCCGGTACGCTTTCTTTTTACCAAAAACTATAAGTTCAGATCCGAGCTCGTCCATCCCGACCAGGCCGTAACCATCCCCTGTTTCCATATAAAAGGATTCAGCGCTTGTGACAAAAAGCTCCATATCACCGGCGGCGTTATAGCTTTTTGACAGATAGAGGGTTGTATTATTAATCGCGGCCATCCTGTTTGATGCGCCTCGAGCATGAAGCATAATTTGAAATGGCGGACTTGCGGCCCAATCTGCAGCCGGTTCTGAAATCTCCGCGGTGTTGCCTGCCCCGGTCCACACATGGGGCTCGTTAACTCCGTCCGCAATGAACAGCTTGTCTTCTCCAAAAGCGAAAGAATAGGGGAATGCAGTCCCAAGGCCCGTAGATATTTTATCGGCATCATTTTTATAGATATCGCCATCATCTGTCGCGACGACGATATATTGAGTAAGATTGCTGAAAGTGCAATCGCATATTCCAAGGATCTTTGGGGTTCCGGCAAAGGCCGAACTATAAACGTGAGCTGTGCCGCCGCGTTTCCTTCTGCCGCCTTTTTCAAAAATAATGTTGGCCGTCGGATGCACCATGGCGTTTGGCGGAAGATTTTGAGTCATGCTATTCCAGCCCACCAATCCGCCGCCGGCACAACTTACTATCCGATGCGATCCCTTGTATGCCATTTATTTGCCTCCGGATACAGCGCTTTTAAGCCCCTCTTTATCAACTCCGTCCAGATCGTTAGCCATCATAGCGATCAGCATTGATTGATATACCCCGTTCTGCTCTTGATATCGGTCGTCGTCTTCTCCGAGCTTCCAAACATATATCCCCTGTTCGAACACTCCGGCCCACCTTCTTAATATGGTTGAATAAAAAGCGGACGTGATATCAATCAGCATTAAATCGGCGTAATACCTTCGCTGTAATCCTCCAACCGCGTCGGGGACCGGATATAGGGCCAGTTCTCCGACCGTTGTATTCGGTATATGGATGAATCGCTTCGGGGTTCCGGCAATTCCAGGATGCTGATATCGATCATAAAGAGCGATTGACATCATATCTCTCAAAGGAAGGATGCTGTTCACGACGATGTATCCGTCTCCCGTCACCGGCAAAGTATCATAAGCCGCTGCCATGGTTGCCCGTTTCGTTGTAATATTATAATCGTCGATAACCTGGGACTGATCGACGCCCGTTCCGGATGTAATAAGTAGTTTTTTCCCCTCTGCCTGTGCCTTTGTAACGTCCTCCGCAGCAGCAAGATCAACAACGCTGGTGCTCGTCACGGTTGCCAATACCCCCGAATGATCTCCGTTCATGTATCCTACGGAATAATTAGAATCAAAATCAGCCGGGTTCGCATAATGAGAGACACCGATAACCGTAATGTCGTACACGGTTTTTAAAAGAGGGCGCCAGGTGCGTCCGACATTCATAATGTCGCGTTTAACCTTTTCAAGGCCATAATCCTCTGCCCTGGTGATCTCGTCAGTTTCAGGGGATGCGCCATTGAGAAACCGAGTTAAAGCCTCGGTCGCTATCGTCGTTTTGGTTGGAGCTGTTGGAGCTGCCATTAAGTAACCCCCCTTAATATAAATCGTAATTGATGCCGCCGGGCATTTTTACAGGAGCTTTCCCGCTTCGTTTTGATGTTATCAGGGACACGGACTCATTTAGAAATTCATGAAGAGCTGCATCGCTGGAAGCGACTCCTGCGATAAGGACCTTTGACAGATATTCGGATATCACATCGTCAAACTGCTCATTCCATGGAACATAATCGTTCATGGTCGAAAGAGCAGGGGGTTTTTTCCAGTAATCGCCCTTGATTATTATGTCTGTGCTGGTTCCAGGGTACACATAAAGCCGGTTGTTTTTGAGTTTATAGTAATTCGGTGTTCCTGGTGATGTGTATAAAAGCGCCGTCGCCTGGTCGGGAAGAGGCTTTAGGGGCCATTTATAGCCATAGATATATGGCTCTTCGCCTACGAACCCCCAAAAATCGTCAGGCATATATCCGAAATCAGCAATAGAGGTTATGGTGGCCGCTTCCAGTAATACAAGCCTTCTTATCGCCATGTTCGCCGCATATCCCCAATTGTCGGCAATTTTAAAGCGATAGTAAAGATAGTTTGTTACGTTTGAAGACGTAATATATTTCGGATCAGCGGCATCGGCTGCGGCGTGTTCGTCGAACTGGGATGCTGATAAGTCGGCAGTTAATTCAACCCATGTTCCATCATTCGCATAGGCTGTATCAAGAAAATCAGCCTCGGTATTTGATCCCCAGAAGGAAAAATTCTTGACACCGTAATTTGTATTAGCCCCTGAACTATGATAATTTTCATAATAAATTCGGGCAATAACCGCCGCTTCCGAAAGTTTTATATGGAAACATTGATTTGTAACTTGGAAAAAAGCCGACTTCCACGCCGCATTGCCGGCGGCTCCGGTTAAAGAAGTAGACGGATTAGTGGCATTCCACGGGGCGCTCGTAAAATCGATTCCCGGAGGGACTGTGTCGCCAGCCAAGTAAGTCGTTGCCTTAACGTAAGTTGAGCTGTACGCTGGCGGATAGACTGCGTGATAAACCCCTTCCGCTTCCGTGGTCAACCTTGACTCTCTTGCATCGAGGGTTATTGTTCCAGCCACCAATGACGAAATTCTGTGCGGCCCCAAATTTCCAGACAAGGCGCTGTTCATTCCTATTGGCATCCCCACTTGAAATCCTGCAGTAACGAATCCATCGGCTGAATCGGTGATGGTGTCGCTGGTCTCATTCCCGCCACTCAAAAGGCCTATTGTTGCAGCCGCGTAATCTATAGACGCGAATATCGGGACTGACAGCTCGCCGAGCAGGAGATCCGATTCAAGAATATACAGCTTTTTGGCAATCGTTTTAATTGCTCGATTAAGCGCCGGAAATAATCCCGGCAACCTCTCGGCCGGAATCTGGTCTTGTATTTCTTCTATAAGGTCCGAAACCATTATTGACATGAATCATTCTCCTTACACTTTAAATCGGTTAGGAATTGGTCTTGTGTCATATCTTATCCTCATTCTCCTTAATTTCCTGTTTATCAATCTTGATTTCCTTCCGGTCAACGGCTATCTCGGCTCTTGCAATATCCTTGCGCCTTTCTTCCTGCCCGTCCCATTTTGAAGCACCGGGGAATCCACCTATCCATCCCCTTAACAATCCGGTAATGGTATTTGTCCGTTCATCAGGATGCCATACAGCAATACATTTCAGGACGGTAACGAGGAAACTCAGGATAAGACCTATGGTAATCGTATAGACAGAGATTAAATAAGTCCACCAATCGTTTGACCATTTGAGAAGGTTATCCATCGGTCACTCCCTATCGGAATCATAATTGTTCTTGCTCGCAATTTTGCACATGCACAGACAGAAAGCGTACACTACAATTAAGAGGAATATCAGCTTTAACATGTGACCTCCTTTATGCCTTTGCCGGGGTCGGCAACATGATCAATAGCCTGTTTCTTTTAACTTCTCTATTGACTGAATATCCCTGTTAATGGATTTAAATAATCTCAAGACCCTGAACACATGACCTTTGACGTAAATATCTTTTGAATGTTCCATGTACCTGACAGCCCGAAGCAAGAGAAATTCCTGCCAGTTTTCGGGGTTCTGGTTCAGTATTTCCTTATTCCCGCCTCGCATCGGATTTACAGCACCATCAAATAAACAGATGTCCATCGGATAAGGAGCTTCGTTGCATCCGGCTGGCTCCCAATATTTCCGGTAATAAATATCCTTTGCCTGCTCAAGTGTCAGATTTTTGACATCAACTTCGGGGTTATATTTCTGACAAATTCCGAAGCGGGTATAGCCACCGGGGTCTTGTGGATCGTCTGAGTCCTTGCCTTCAAGACCAATTATCAGAATAAAGCCTTTTGCGTAGGATAGCCTCATCTCCCACCCACCCTATTCCAGAACCCTAACCCTATCAGACTAAAAATACCCACAATGAAAGTGCCGATAATTAATTTCCATATCAGCATCCCGGTCTTTTCAGTAATACCCTTGAAAGAAAGCATGAAAGGAATAACAGCCTCCATATCTTCGGTTCTGATGTTTTGAAACCTGCAATAGTGACCGTCTAGGGACTTGATAACACCTGAAACAATCAGCTTAATATCGTCTTCGTGAAGCCTGTTGTTGATTCTCCGATCTTCTTTGTTCCAAGGTTTTTCCATGAGTCAGCATCCTCTAATTTTAATTGTTATTGTCCTGTCATACCTCCAGATTGGTATATTGCAGTCATTCCCCCGGCTTGATTTTGGGCGGTGGATTTTGCCCCAAGGCAACTTAACGACACATTTTTATCTGCGGTCATTGAAAGTGAGCAGTCCGCCCCTGTGCAATCGCCCGAAAACACCGAAGCCGTGGAGCATGTTGAGGTCACAATTACGGTAGCGCCGGAATAGTATTGAGCCGAGCAGTCCAAATTGTACTCGCCGCAATGGATACCGCCAACATCGGTATCAGCCGTTATTCCATCTCCGGGGTATGTCACGGTTAAAGTGTATTTCGGGTCATCTGCGAAAGTCGCTATTGCTGTGCAGTCGTTTGCTGGCATATTGAAGACCGCACTGCCTGTTCCTGTAGCACCGCAGGTTCCAGACCATCCGGTAAATGAAGCGTTAGCCCCTTCTGTGGCTGTTATGGTTACTTCTGCCGCAACCGTATAGGCGTGTGAGCCTGAAGCCGGATTTGTCGTGCCCTCTCCCGTTCCGGCATAACTTACAATCACCGCAAATTGGTCTGGAGTGGTTTGGCTGAATGTAGCTGTGACGTTTTTGGCCGCTGACATCGTAACTACGCAGGTTCCGGTTCCAGAACAGCCTTCGCCAGACCATCCATCAAAAGTGTTGTAATCACCGGAAGGGGTGGCGGTTAAAGTGACTTCGGTTCCAGACGCAAACGAATAAGAACATCCTACACCGCAATTAATACCAGATGGGGAGCTTGTAACCGTACCTGAACCGTCCCCCGCCTTAGTTATGGTCAAATCGTAAAAAACAGCTTCTTCGGTAATTTCATACCCTGCTCTTCCCGCAACAGAGGAGCAGGTTCCGGCTCCGGCAAGAGGATGAGGGCAGGTGTACATCTGGTAATAGGTGCTCCATGTGTCCGTAGCTGTGCATTTATAAAGTATGTTGGTGTCAGTTCCCCAATAGCCAACCCCTGTTGTGCATGTAGCTGGTCTCGCGGTAAAAAGCCCGGAGCCTACACCAGATGTTCCGTTAAAAGAAGCCCCGTTAATATAATAATCTTGGTTAGCTACGATCATTAAATTATCGCCACCTGCCGATGGGACGTACACGCTTGTAACAGCAGATGCGTCCTTGATATTCCCCCAAATATAGGCAGGAGTTAAATCTTGAGAAGGAACTGGCCTTGTAGAATAATCTGCCCAATTTGATGAATCCAAACCCCTGCCTATCTGGTCTCTGCAAGGATAACCAGCAGTATCACCACTCCCTGTATTGCCATCCCATTCATGGTCTCCGTCACATGCCCCTCTCCGAGTTGTTGTGTCTGTACAGTCGGGATAATCATCAGGGCAGGTTGTTTTACGTTCAAGATCAAATTCAATGCTCCCGTTAAAATCAATCTCAGAAGTAAAATCGTTTCTAAATATTACGCCAGTTCCACCTCTAAAATATATAGCCTGCCATGTTTTTATTGATTTGCTGTTGAAAGCGTTGTTATATACTTCCCATGTTTTGCTTGCTCTATATCCAGTTAAAAGACCGTGAGCCATAATTCCATTTGCGTTGTTATTATATCTATAAACGTATTTTGAACCCCTGTTGCTGTCCACATCGTTTTTAGTAAAAGTACCATCATCATCAAATGTGTTGTTTTCAATATACACTGCATTGGCAGTTCCTAAGTCCAAGGCATCGTCCCAAAGTGAATTTATACCAGCAGAGGACAGACTGGCATTCGACATTAATATTCTTGCGTTATATAATGTGTTATTGTCAATTAACCCATATGCGTTATCTCCAGATACGGTAACATCAATATTAGCAAAAAGCCCTGAATTGGACTGTGTGTTTGTGTAATCATTTGCGTCAATCCTCCATCCAGAGCCATTGCTGATAACAATAGCTGTTTGAGATGACGCTGTTGAAAATTTAAATCCGCTTATCCGCCAAGCATCAACGGTGTTGATATTAAAAGCACTTGCGCCTGACCATGTAATTGTTAGATTGGTTTTGCCGGGGCCGATTATTTTAACTGCTTTAGTAACCGAAACGGGAGCAGCCCACGCAGTCGCACCATCACCAGCAATGACATTAATGGTGTTCCCCGTACTTGCAGCCGCAATGCACTCCGCCACATCTGCGGCCTCATTGCCGTCTGTTTGCCAGACTCCCCCGCCCAAGTCGGTACAGGCAGCATACGCACTAAGGGGCATAAGAATAATCAATAATAATGATATAAGTGTTTTATTCATCGCAGGAAGTTACCCTAAAATTACATTGGGCGGATGTATCAATGCTTGTCCATGCCGGAGTTCCATCGGCATCTTGATCCATACCACCTGTATTGGTTGCTGTTCGATTGCAGAGCCATCTATAATAATTGCTTGCATCCCCAGCCACAGAGGGATTCAAAACAATATGGTAAACGCTTGTGTTTGTAATTGAATACCCAGCAAATTTATACTTAACATCTACGGATGACGCTCCCGGAGGCCCGATATTTGTAGTCGTTGACTGCACACAGGCATCAAGGGCAGTTCCAGATGCCGGGTTACTGCCATCAGAAGGGCATAGATAGGCGTACAAATATCCCGGAGGAGTTCCAACATCAGATATCTTTACGTATACAGTCAAAGCTGTTCCCGAAGCTGTGGCTGTAATAGCAGACGACACCATACCTGTTGTGCCATCACTTATAGCCTGTGAAATATCGCCATCCGTTCTTGCAGTTGCCAAATCACCACAAGTGGCCACCGCCGCCCCACTCGTCCCCATCATCATCGTAGTAGCTCCCCCGCCAGCAAAGGCGAAGGCAGGGAATAAGAGAATCAATAATATGATACTAAGTTTATAAAGTTTCTTCATGGTGTAGCCTCCCATTAATCAGTCACCCATGTTCCCACGCTGCTATTACACATCCAATTGTATGGTTTTGTGTAAGCCGTAGAACTTGTATATGCAACCGTTGTGCTGGCAGCGTCAAGAGCGGTAGTCCCGAAAGTGAAAGTTCCGTCAGATTTTGAAGCTGTCACATTGCCCATCCTTGTGTGAGCAGCGGCAACCGCAGGAAGACCAGCAACCGCAAGAACAGCAGAGGCGTATCCCGTTGCGTTATCCGTAGCTTCGATTGCATCTATTGTGCCGTCCGCTCCTATATCGAAAGCGACCGCCCCAAAAGAGCTTTGTGGAATTACATCATTACCGGGCGCGGTTCCGGCTGCTGTTGCGGCCTTTGCGTATCCAGTACCGCCGATGTCAAAGGTGAAAGCTCCATTTGCAACTGCCGTATTTGTCGTTCCGATTGCCAGAGCAGCCCCTGTTTTAATGCCAGTGGATGCAATTTGTTCGGTTCGACACATTACCTGAGCGCCCTGAGTAGGGGCAGCGATTGACACATAGGTCTTTCCGCATGTACCATTAAGACACATAAAGTCATCAGGCGTGGGAGTCGTATTTGCTGTGAATCTATAATAGCTTGCTCCTTGAGCCTCACCTACAGAACCTATGAAAACCAGCCCTGCTTCAGCCACTGGGAGGGTGTGGTTTCTATTATTAACCCCCTGCCCCGTATTGGATATATTTGTCCCTGATACTTGCGCGACCGAAAGGCTTAAATCCGCTGCACCGCCAGCTACTGTTGGGAATTTGCTTCCTATCGTGCCAGAGGTAAGGAGATTGATTGCGCCAAGGTCAATGGTGTCAATGCCCGTATTCGACCCAACCGCAACGGTATTCGCAGCACTTCCAACCTCAAGATACAGGTCTTCAGAGTTAGCGCCAAAGAACAGGAACTTGCCGGAAGCATACCCTAACTCGCCTATCGCATCAGGGGTCGTGTCACCAAGGACGATGCCGCCTAAACTCAGCGAACTTATTAACCACACTCCATCCTCATCTATAATTCCGATGTAGCTTGCCCCGTCATATATTACCCAATAGTTAGCCGTTCCAGCATAGGTAATCGGGTCCCAAGTGTCATTATCGGCATAGTACCAAGTACCGGCTACGGGAGAGCCGGGAGCCGCGGTTAACGGCGTGAAAGCCATAGCCGGCAAGGTGTGTGTGCCTGTAAAAGTCTCATCGGCGGTGGTTGCATAAAGGCCATCAAAATAAGTTTTCAAAAATGCTTTAACTGAAGTCCAGGTAGTGCGAATCAGATTAAAGGAATCCGCTGAATCCTGCCCGGTTACTTCGTCTGCATCGACCAAGTTGGCTTTCTCGGTTGCAGCGTGGTTTATGGTAGAGATGTCGGATTCGGAGACGGAGCCGGAAACGCCCTCCTTGACCCCATTAATTATGGTCTCGCTGTTTGCGGAAGGAGCCATTATAAGGCAAGCCAGCCCAATTAAAACAATAATGAATGTCTTTTTCATAGGTCGTTTTCCCCTAAAAAGTTTTATAGACTATTTCAAGTCCATAGGTCTTGGTCCCGGCATTAGCCCAGGCGATATCAAGTTCATCATCCGCCGAAAACAGCATCGGAGTATCCGGGCTCCATGTAAGATCGGTTACGGCCGTCATGTCTTGCGTGAGCAAGTTATGGTCATAAGCAGCACCGACGCCGCTATCGATTATGGCCGTCAAATCGCCAGCTCCACCAGCGGCGGAAAGATGGACACGGATACTTTCAAGCTCCCAGGGACGCCCAGGGGCTATTGTCTTGGCGATCGCCGCCGCGCCGGTTGCCCTGTCGATATTATATATTGATTCTGTTTTTCTGATTTGAGTCATGGCAATATTACCTCCTTATGTGCCAATCAATATCATGCGGACCGAAGAGAGTCCTGAAAGATCTATGCCGTCCGCGACCTCTAGCGGTTGAAGATTCTGAATATCTGACACAACCCCCCATATTCCCGCCCCTGTTCCGGTAAGGTCTGATTTAAGACCGATTACCGTTCCTGCTGCCGGGGCTGCCGCGCCTCTTGTTCCGGGGTTGTACCAATCAATAACCGCTTCGCCTGCAGCCGGAGTACCCGCGTAATTGATTAGAACCTGAGTTGTTCCGCCATTGACCGGTAATTGTCCGGTATAACCCCATATTAGAATGGGATAATCGAATGTATTCGTGTAAGGATCTCCGCCAGCCTTTGTTGCTGCCTCATTATCGAACACCCTGTCAGCCAGAAAACCGGATGCGGGCTTTTTGATATAGGTGAATTTCGCGACCTTTGCGTTTTCGTCGGCATGAGTGGCCTTGATGTTGGTTAATGTCTGGTTCATGTAAATTGCCACTTCTCCGGAAGCAGCGGTATCGTCTTCATCGATAATCGTTAGGGTTTTTGCTGTCGCCGAGGTCCTATCCGCATACATAACGGCAACGGCCGCATTAGCAAGAGAAGAGGTTGCTCCGCTTGCAAGAGTGACCGATTCATCCTGCACCAGGTTTTCCCATACTTCTTTCCATGCCTGGGTAACATAAGTTACATAAACCGGCTCTGTGATGTCATAGATCTTGATGTCGTCGATAACGAAACGCCCTGTATCGGAAGGTACCAGCGAAAGGCCGTCTGTCGTCGTGGCGACGATCTCCCAGGTATATGTGCCTGTCGTGTCTGCCGTTGTCGCTGCCCCAGCGGTGCCTCCGAGTGTCGGAGTGATGGTTCCGATAACCTCTGCCTCTGCGCCCTGTTTGGCCAGAGAGAGGCTTAATCTGTACGTTCTCCCAATAACAGCCGCAAAGTTATCGTGCGTAAGCGCATTTACTCCGCCAGCGTCTTTTTCGAGGTTGTTTGTGCCGTAGGTCCAGGGCGTTGCATTAAACGTCCAGTTTGTTGTTCCGCCGGTAAACGCTCCATCCCCGACCAATCTATCATAGTCCTTGACCCGGATCTGCGTCCTGGCGCCTTCTTCCATCTGCGAGACAAGGCAACATTCATCATCGGAGAGAGACGCGATAGCTATTCCTGTAGATCTGAATTTCTTGTTGTTTTCCGACCGCGCGATATTCATAATGAACGCCGCCGGGTACCTCAACGTCGCAACATCACTTGCTGGTGTGATCTTTTCCTCGTAAACAATCGGGGGCGCGGGAGCAAAGACCTTGATTTTGTTATTTGTATAATCGTACTGCAAAGAATAGCCCTTAGCGGCTTCTAAAATAACCGCCTCGACCGCATGAATCCCGAAAAGCTGATCTGTATTTACACTTTCCCCGCCGAAAGGGTAGGAGCTGTCGAGCGCGATATCCGCAATAACAAGGGCCTTGTCCCCTACGACGGAGAAAGTTTTAGAGTTTACTGTAAGCGCCATCTTACACCGCCTTTTTTTAGTTATGCGTTATGGTTATGCGCCAAAGGCCATCCAATAGCCGTCGGTATCCGATGTAACTATGATCGTTACCGCCGATCCGTCGCATGGAAGGGTTTCGTCAACGGTCGGGGCGTCTGCAACGATTGCGCCGCCCGCTGCGGTCAGCGAAATATGTTCACAATGATGAAGCCCGGTATTGATATTCCCGGTCGTCTCGCCGTCACCGTCCCAGGTGCCATAGGTAGCTCGCTTGTCACCGAATACGGTTTCGCCTGTTTTAGTTGCTGAAAAAGCCATTTTTATATCCTCCGTAGGTAGGCAGGGGTTTCCCCCTGCCCTTTATGTGTTGACTGTTGGTTAATAACGACCCAGGAATATCGGGTTGTATTTTGCCGACACGTTCGCAAAGCCTATCGTGTTACCGATGAACGGCGAGGTATAGCCGGCCGATGTTTCAAGCGCTCCTGCTGTTGCTGACAGGTTGATGTTAGATCCCAGAGCAGTGTTGGCCTGGTTAAGCACGCAACCGACGCCGCCAGTTTGAAGCCAGCAATAATACAGGGTTGTTACGGCAATCACAGCTATACCGGCGAAGCCGTTTGCAAGCGCCGTTGTGTTGGAAACCACGCTCCACGGGTTCGGAATAAGCGCGAAAGAATCCGTCGCTATAACCGCCGCCCTGACAGGTTCCGCAAGATTCAGAGATACAGCTTCAGACCCGGCAGCGCTTACTCCGTGAGACGAGATCATCATCTGCTGGCCGACCGCGCCAGCAGCGCCGTCGTATATCTGCAAATATCCGTCGTCATACTGATTTGCTGTGAGGGCTGTTGCTCCGATAAGGACATTGACCGACATATCGCCGACCGACATCGTGTAGCCTGTATTCGCCTGTTTGATATGGTTTGCAATCGCAGGGGCCATAATACAGGCTTTGCCTGCGGCCAGTGCTCCGCTCGCTCTTGCGTACCGGAAAGATCTGCCGTCTGCTGTAAATCTCAACGCCCCAAGAGTTTCCTTCTTGGTTGCTGATTGTTCGTAAAGGCCCTGATTCCAGCCCTGTGTTTTAAAAGGATTAGCCATTGTCTTTTTCTCCTATGTTAAGGTTTAGCCAGGGAGTTGCCCCGGCTATAAGTGTATAAAATTAAAAACGAAAACCGTTTAGCTCAAATTGCTATGGGACTTGTGAGCCTTTCTGTTTGAGCAGATCAGGTTCCCATCGAAAAAGATCTTGAGCGTTTTTGCCGGTGTACCGGAAGGAAGCAGATCCCCCCAGGGTGTTCTTGCAAAATATCCCTGTTCGTGGATAGCCCAACCAATGTACTGGCTATTCAGGACAAAGAGATATCCTGACGGGCAATAATCGTCTGCAGCGATCAGCATTTCCTCGAATACAAGGTGCGTGAATCCGGCTTTTACCGATGTGTCCTTGGTGAATCTCTGCTGGACCTGTAAAATTCCGGAAACGATATTGAACAGCGCCTCGGTTGTGAGGCCGATATCGGGTTTTCCCCCGGGGCCGTCGCTGATCTTTGCGCCGGATCGCAGGGTCCGGATAACCGAAAGGGCTATCGCCTCGACCGTGGTTGTGTTTTCTGCCGACCAGGGCTTTGTCCCGTCTGCAGCAACAAGGTCGTTCTCGGCTATTCCGCCGTATGCGGTGGCCGCTGCCCCATAACAGAGGGACCTCAAGCCGGTAATTTCGAGGGCGCCGTCACCAGCGGCCGAGTAAATCTGCTGTGCGATTTTCTTCCTGGCGGTTTTCTGTGCTCCTTCGAGTTTCGCCTGAACCAACTGAACCTCGGCATAGGCCCCGGCGTTTTCCAGTTCATCAAGCCTGTGAACGGTTGCATTGCCGTAAACATGCTTCCATTGAAAAAACGCGGAGTTGAGAGATTCTTTGTCGTCGGAAGAAAGGGTTGATGCCTTTGAATAGAACCCGCCTTCCTGCCCGTCGTAAGACAGGTTTACGCGGATCTTCTTCCCGCCGTTCGGTCTTTCCCATAGACCTTTTTTGTTGTTCATGAACAGATCCATGAAAAAACTGTCGTTAAAATAAATGTCGATCGCTTTCCGGTTGTCAGCAATAAAGTAATCAGCGGTTATTGCTTCCATTTCTGTATAAGTAAGTGCCATTTCAAGATCTCCTTTTTGGAATCATGGAGGCCGTTACTGCGGATTCTGGCGCATCTGGCTCAACTTGTTGGCCATAATCCGCGTAAAACCCCCGAATTGTTTTGTGTTTTGTAATGAAGCGTCCGGAGTGATCCCAGGAGCAACACCGGGTCCATCGGTTAAGACCGTGGCATTCCGTTTTGCCTGGAAGTTTTTAGTTATCCTCGCTTCGGTTTCTTTAATCGCCTTTGCGACGGCATCATCTACGGCCGCCTTTACCCTTGTCGCTTCCGTCAGCTCTTTATGGGCAGAAATCGCGTTGTGGCCTGGGTGAGCTTTCATGTATGTTTCCAGCTCTCCGGAATCCCACATCTTTTTGAAATCCGGGTTTGCCTTTTCATAATCGCTGAAAGTTTTGTCCATTCCCTCAACGGTTGCCTTTTTTATGGCTTCCTGCTCCAAGAGTTGTTTGCTCTCATAATGAAATTGAGCAAACCTGTTGGCCTCATAGCCAACCGGATCTTCCTCCATCCATTCCCTTAACTCTTCCGCCGACATTTTAGTAATGTCCTTGAACGGGAGTTCGGTGGATGGCTTCTCGGCTTCGCCTGCAGGGACGGCCGGTTTAGTCGTAAGCGCTTCAAGTTTCGCTTCCGCCCTTATCCTGGCCTCTCGCTCTTGGTCTCGTTCGCCGATAATTTCTTTAAAGCGGGGGATCTTATCGTACCTTTCGGTATCGTCTCCGCCTTGTTCGGGGTCGTTCGCCCCGACCGGTTTTGCGTCCGCTGCTGGCTTAACTGGTGATTGATCTACTGTTGATACAATCGCTGCGCTTGCATCCGGACTTGACATCAACGAAACCGGAATAGACGATATTCCGGCCCTGTCCGCGTCCACTATGGGAGCAGTTTCAGGGGTTCCTTTAGCGTCGTCTGTTTTCGTTTCTTCTGGTAACATTTGTTTTTTTCTCCTTTATTGGTTGAATAAAAAAAGGCCCGGTTAAATCAGATGTTTTCTGACTCAACGGGGCCTTGGTATGTGGCGCGGTTGACTTGCCTCTCTATGCGTCTTTCGAGGGATAGGGGCAGTTATTTATGGGCTATTTTTGTTCCACCAATTCCTCCAACAACTTTACAATCATCTTAAAACCTCTTATCAAAACTCTGCATATTTGTTTTGCGTCTTCACTCATTATCTGATTTCTATCGCCTCTCGCTCTCGGTGCTTTTTATACAGATCATTAGTGATTGCTTTGGAATCAGGCCCCTCTGGTCTTCGGTATCTTGGCGGCGCTCCGCCCTCATTCTCTGCATATCTGAGCCCCTCTGCCTTAAGGTACCTCTTAAGGTTTGATCTGGTCGGATTCTTCGCCAGATCTCTTGCGTGCGGCCTTGGATCTCTGGCGGCTGACTCTTTATCGAGCAAGGCTTCCGCCGATTGCCTTACGTGCAGGACGTCCTCATTTACGATATTAACCCCGCCCATGCTTATGATCCTCTTCGAATTCTTTCCGCATGTCGGGCAGCTCGTCCAGGTGTCGTTTATTCGCTCTATCGACTCGAAGACTCCGCATTTTTTACATTCGTAATCATAAATAGGCATTTACTGTGCCTCTCCCATGGCGTTAAGTGCTTTGAGGGCTTCTACCAGGTGCATCTTTGCCGTGTCAATCGGGCTCCCCTCTGGCGGAGCTTCCTGGGCCGGTGCTGCTGCCTGTACTGGCGGTCCACCTCTCATTGCTGAAGTTTTGCCTGCATAGCGCTTGTCGCGCCCGGATTCTGTGTCGGTATTGCCATTTTAATCTCCTCTTATAATGCCTTGTTATCACTCTTGGTTCCCCGATCTACGAAACCGGGATCATTGGTTAATTTGCTGACTATATCCGCACCTGTCTTGACGTCTTCCCTTTTGTGGCTCTTGATATCGCTCTCCATCTTCGAAACAGACTCGGCCCTCTTAATCCTCATTTGCTGTTCGTCAAAATCAACACCGGCGAGCGCGACCTCCTGTTTTACGGCTTCTGTTTGGATCTGTGCCGTCGTGAGGGCTGCTTCTGCTTCGAGCTTTTTAACCTCGGCCCGCGCCTTGGTTGTTTCAACGTCTTCGGGTTTTCCCTGTGGTTCGCCCTGCATTTTCTCTTGCATGAATTCGGTCATAAACTGTTCGAATGATGGGAACTGGCCTTTTTCGATAGCTGCCTGCAGCTTCTTAGGATCTATCTCGATGATATTCTTGATATATTCCATGATGTGAGGCGGTATTCCGGCTTGTTCCATCTGGTTTATAACGCTCCCAAGAGGACCGGCGTTCATTCTTTTTAGTACCTCGGCCCTGTTCCCCCAATCCAGCTTTTCAAGAAGCTCCTGCCGATCAATGGCATTTCCCTTAAATAGCTCGAGGGCTTCTTCGCGCTGCTGCACTCTCGAAATAGGCAGGGTTGATCCGGAAACAACCGTAAGTTTCGCCGGTGTTATCAGTCTGGTTCCGACTATTGACTTGGATGTTTGCTCTCCGTCTTTCTCGGCATAAGATATCCAGCGCTCTTCCGTATAAAAGTTATGGAGATGGGATATATACATCCGGCCTCTTTCCCTGATAAGCCTCCCGTAAGACCTGATTTTCCCTCTCATTGTCGTTGCTGCTCGTTCAAGAAGAGCCGCGATCGCTTTATAGGCTATAACATTATTCCCGACCTGGGCCTGGTCCAGATCGAATGTACCGGCTATCAGGAAGAATAGATCCTTGAATAAGGTTATTGATTTCTCGATATCAATACTCGATTGAGGCAATTCCAGATATCTGATCCCGGCGCCGGTCTCCGCTGTTGTCGGTCTGATTATGCCCGGATAATTAGTGAATTCGTTATTCTCTACCCCCGAATTCTTCGGATTTATTATCTTTCTCCTGGCCGACTTATCCTTTTCCAGCACCATTTGAGACAGGCTTTTATTGAGCTCCATATTCAGGGCTTCGAGCTGTTCAAGGTCGCTTATTCCCCAGGCGCTCGCCGTATCCTTTACCGAGTTGGCGCCGTAAAACGGAAACTTATCATAGAGATATGTCTGCCTGGCTTCATCCTCGCCTATGGATGGATTTATGTTCGGGTTATCCTTGTCTTCCAGGACGACGCCGCCGGAACAAGCGAGGACATATCGAATCCCGCCGGTGTATTTCATTTTTTCAATCAGGTATTCGTTCCCTATCCCGTCGGTCTGGGTTTTTTCATCCCTTACCATGGTGTTATCCCTAACCCACATTTCACACACGACGGTTTCCTCGTCGTCAAGAGACTCGCCACCTGATATAAAGTTCGAGATACTTTTTACGATAGTCTGTATCGTGACAAGCATGTTATTCGTTTTCTTGTCGCCCTGGGCGTTGATATCCCGCCTGTCGTCGTTGAGATCCTTTAAAACTTCCTTGTCGGGTTTTATCTTATTGGCCAGCTTGGGGTATTTCGCCCGCATCCTTCGAACGCTTTTCGGATAAAAGTGGACTACGGCCTCGCTCGATTGTAACTCGCTGATATCTTTCAGGGCTACCGGATACCAACCAAAATAGAACGGATCGACTATAACGGTTTGAGCATCCCCCAGGCCGCCTTCAAGATCCTCGTTGAAAACAACCTTCTCTATACAAATGCCGTATGTTTCGCCGTTTAAAACCGAGCTTTCGAGCTTGTCCTGCTGTTCCTGGTCTAGCCACCAATGTTCGGCGGATCGCTGCAGATCGAGACAAACATCCTTCTGGTCCTCTTCGACTTTACCAACCGAGGCCACGTTAAAGGTCGGGTTGTTGTCGGTGAGGGTGTTCGTTGTCCTTTGGATATGCGTAAAGGTTATATTGGCACTCACCAGGGGAAGGCTCGCCGACGTTTTAGTTTTCCAATGTTTATTCCGACGCAACTTATAATTCCTGTTCCATTTCTCATGGAGGCCGAGACGCACCTTGTCGTTAAGGATCACCGCAAGGAGTTGGAAAACCTTTTTACCGACGTTCTTATCCCCTTCGGGCGGCAAGAGTTCATAGCTTTGATTCTTATCAGGCATTATTCTTTATCCTTATGTGAATTCCTATGAGACAAATACCCTCGCTGCTGGAAACTTCTCCCGCAAACGTCACATTTAATCAGATCCTGGGTGTTTGGTTTCTTTTCGGGCGCCTTGTTTTTGTTCAGTTCGGCCCGTACAGTCGATGCAGCCTGTTCATCTGTCGGCACAATCGTCCTGTCAATAACTGATTCGCGGTCGATTTCTGGTCTTTTGTCAACAAATTCGCCGGGTGCGCCATTTTTTGACACTCTGTAAGGCCCTGTAGTTGTCGATATTACCTCTTGGCTTATGAATGGTCGATGCGTTCTACCGTGTGGACACCTGAAATCCTCCCAGGAAAGAATAGGATCGAACGGGGCCGGAATCCCATGTTCCGGGTCGGGCGATTGGAACATGGCGCCTGTCATTGGGAACGAGAGGGCTTCCTCGGTTGTTTTAGAGATAATCTCGTCGCATAGTTCGCATTTGACTATTAGTTCACTCATTTTTTAGCCTCAACGGTTTGAATGATTTCATCTTCCCCGCCATACATGGCGCCGTAATACAAATCCTGATCGGCTTCCGCAGGTTTCTCCGGAAAGACTCTCGGTAACGCGGGGCCGACTGCCTTGTCCTGGGTGATCCTTCCAAGATAAAAACCGAGGCATACGCAAGCGATATTAAGTAAGGCCAGGGCAAAATACATTTTATTAATATCCATCGACATCACTATACGTCGTTCCGACGTCCTCTTTATTGGCTTCGTGCATCCAAAACTGTTCGTCTATTATCTTTTCAGCTATTGCTTCCGCCGCGTATCCTTCCCGAATCGGTTTCTCGATCATAGCTATGTGGGCCTGGGCGGATGTCATTCTCGGTTGGGGCGGGAAAGCGATAATCGGGCGCGCCATGCAAAAGTGACAAGCTTCGTCAAAACAATGGAGCTCACCTTTATCCAACACATACTCCACGTTCTTTGGATCTGTTTGAAGAAGTGGTATCGTGCGGATAAACTGATCGCAAGTATCGTAAACCATCAACATTGGGAGCCCTGTTTGGCGGCCTTCCGAATCTCGTGGCACCCTCAGGCGTTCTCGGAATTGCCTGATTTTCAGATCCCTGCTCGCATCTCCCGGAGATAAATATATACCTTGAGCCGCAAACATCTCAGCGGTTGGAGGCCCTTGTCCCCCACCCCTGTAATCAGGTTTTTTCTGAAAACAATCTGGGCCAGCCAAGCGGATCGTCTTATTAAAATCAACGCCATATTGTTCCGATAGCAGGCCTTCTCTGCGCTTTATTTCTTCCGCTACCCTGGAGTCTTCCCACCTCAAACCCCGGTTCGGCGTCTGCCCGTCCCATCCGTACCACTCTGCGAAACGGTATCCACGGCCGTCTGCGTCCACCCACCACCAGCCCCATGAAAACGGAGCGCCGAATCCCCAATCGAAAGTGGAGTATGTTTGAGAATATTTTGGAATTGGCATCGGGGAACAAACGTGGTATTCAGGTGTAAAATCAAAGGCTTGGCCTATAAAAATATCCCATCGACCGTCTTTATAGGCCGTTCGATATGGTTCGGGCAGTCCGTCGAGTCGGGAAATATATCCTGGATCGCGCTCCATCAGTATCGGGTTATCCTCCAGCTTGCCCGGAATATAACACCGTACCATTCCACCCTCTTTGGAGTCGGCTTGCTTTAATTCGTATGGCTTTTGATAATCCACCCATCGACGTTTAGCGAATTCATGGCCCACGCCTCCTGGATTAGACGCACAGGCTATACCGGGTATTTTGTGTTTATATTTATCAGGAACATCCAGGGCGCATCTTACGCGGCCCCGTAGATAGTCGTAAATGAATTCCGTGAACGTGGTGAGCTCGTCGATCAGCAATAAGTGTATCTCTGCTCCTTGGTAATTAAATACGTCTTGTTCGTACTGACAATGACAGAAGTGAAGCATCGAACCGTTTACAAATTCCCACCGGCGGGCCTGTCTGCTAAAATGACCGATTTCTCGCGGGAATTCACCCAGCGATGGTATTATGTGGTTTTTCTCAATTTCAGGGAACGTCCGGCGAAACAAGTATGCTTGAATCCCGGGGACTCTCATACACCAATCCAGGCCTTCGTGCCTTAGGGCATGGCTTTTGCCAGGACCGGCAGCACCGCCATATAGGATTTCGTTTGCCTGACATAGGTGCAGCAACTCTTGTTTTGGTTGTGGGCGATAACCCGTATCAATCTTCATCCCCAACCCTCCGCACCCCCGTTTCAACGATTAGGCTACCGCTTAACTCGCGCTTTTCCGGAGCATATAAACCAAGATATTTCATACCCATATCAATAAATTTGGCTTTATCATGGAGTTTTAGTTTAACCTGGCTGCTGTTTTCGCTCGCGCTTTCCGCCACCTCGGAGATACATACCGCCTGCTCCGGCGTTAATCTGTCTGACTCGATTATGGTTACATATCCAGGCCCAAACTTTAAAAAACTGCGAATATCGCTGGAGCAGATTGATTTTATCTGATACAAGAGGTCGTCTGCGGATAAATCAGCTTTTTTCATTCTTTCTGCCGCTTTTTGAGCAATTCGAGCAGCAATATTAACTTTCTTTAACAGTCTACACCCGATAACCCCGGCCGTTCTCTTTGAGTATTTCGCTCTTATAGCGGCTTGTAGTGCGTTGAAGTCTTTCAGATATTCTTCAACAAACAAGGCTTGTTTTGGACTAAGCGGGGAGTCGGCTGTGATCTTCCTTGATGGAGGAGGATTCTTTGCAACTACCTGCTTTCCGCTTTTTCTTTTCGGTTTTTTCGGTAATGATTTCAGGGTCTTGTCCTTCGTCTTTATTTATGTCCGTATATGGTGCGATAGCAAGACTAACCACCGCCCTGCGCCTGCTTAACTCTGTTGCTAATGCGTAATCATTTGCTCTTCCCTCGTATAAATCGATTGAAAATCTTGCCCCGCCCATGGCCAGGGTTTTAAAGCCTGAACATTGGCCTATAATCTTAATTTCTTCGGGGTTGTCTGGGTCTTTTTCCATTGCTCGCATTATAAGGGATATTTTTGGGGAAATTCAAAGAATGCCCGATATCGACCATTAAATACCCGATATCGACCTTTAAATGCCTAATAAATACCTTGACACGCTTTTTTACGTCTGCTTTTTCTTGGCTGATTTTGTCAGGGATCTCAAAAATTCATCCAGGTTGTCTTTATGGGAATACCACCGGTTATCTATCAGGACTGCGGGCAGCCCCAGATCGAGAAACTTCTTGAATGTGGTTTTTGACATCTGTAGATATTCTAAGATTTGTTTAGAGCCGACCAGCAGTCTGCTTTCCATCCATATCTCCCTGTTTAAAGACGATCCCGGCTTCGATAAAGCTTTTATTGGGTTTTCGCCTCTTCCTGCCCGTCAATGGTTGTCGTATCCGGCCCCATGGGCTCAAAACACTTGGCGCAATACGCACAGGGTTTATTGGCGATCAGATCTTGCCCTGTTGGAGATACTATCGCTGATACCGAAAATAACGTAACCCCGCCGGGCAAAAACACCTTTCCGCCGCATTTACACCGGATTTGTTTCGCGTGTGTTAAGTCAACCTTGATGGTTTGTCCCCGTCCTGGTTGTTGCGGTGGTAACGCTCCTATTTTCCTTAATTCCTCTCGTCTTCTTGCCTCGCCCATTATTTAGTCTCCTTATCGATTTTTTCGACCTTCATTAAAAATATCTGCCCCCTGCCGTTTCGTTTAAAATAATAAACATATCCGCCGCTTGCCTGAACGTAGGTTTGCCTGAACCATAGGGCCGGATAATGCCACCACTTGATTTTTGCTCTTTGTAGGTCGTATTGCCCGAATACGTAATTAAAATAAAACGGGTTGTCTTTTGTCATGCTCTGTAATTTCATTATTCCACCTTGGCCCATGTTTCCCTGAATGACATTCCCAACACTCAATTTTACAGTTTTCCGCTGTATCCGATCCGCCAGCTCCCTTTGACTTATTATGAGATAAATGAGCGCACTTGAATTGATCCCATTTTCCATCTATGGACCATCGAAGAGGTTTACCGCATGTCTCGCAACTTTCACCAGCTCGGCCCAGGTACAGCTTTCTTTTAAGCTCTTGGAGCTTATGGGGGGATAGTCTGATCGCTATTATCTTTGGGTCTGGGTTAAACATGGTCGTTCCCCTCTTTGGTTTGGCCGGGGAAACCATCACGAAACCCCGGCCCTTGATTTACCTATTCACCGATCTCCTTTCTGTTTCCCGTTGCCGGATTATTTAACTCCTACCAGCTTTAAAATCTTTCCGGTTATCCTGGCCTTACAGCTTTAAGCGCAGCTAAAACAGCCTCTTTTATAGTATCGTGTGGTCCCGTCGAAACCGAAAAGACATTATCCCTCTTCGATATCCCCACAAAATGTGCATACCACCCATCATGAAGTTTTTTAATAGCAAGCGGGATGCCGATTGCATCTGATATTTTTTCTGCGAGATCAAACAAGTCTTCAAGCGCGATTTCCATAATAGGCTCCTTTAATTATAGTTTGTTGTAACCTCATAAAATCTTACTGTTTTTTCATCGAATCTCATTTCTATGTTTCTTGTCGGCCCCTGTCTGTGTTTTGCGAGTTCCCAGGTTGCTTTCCCCTCGTCTTCTGGTTGCTTGGAAAACAGGAACGGTCTATGCCCTATTAAAATAATATCCGCGTCTTCTTCCAGGCTGCCGGTACTTTTTAAATCTGAAAGAGTTGGCTTGCATCCCTGCCGGTTATCTGCGTTTCTATTTATCTGTGCCAATAAACAAATTGGAATGCGCAGCTCCTTCTTTAAGGTCGAGAGTTCGTTGACAACAAACGATCTCTGTTCATATTCCGACTTGCCCTGGCCGCCCCGGATCTTACTCAACTGATCGATGAAAATTATCTCGATGCCCTGTTTAACCATTTTTCTTGCGCGTCTTTTTAATTCCTGAATCGTTAAGCCTCCGGTATCGTCCACATAAATTGAATATCTATAAATTTTCTCGGCCGATTCATGGATCTTGCGCCATTCTTCATTTGAAAGGTTTTGCCCTGTTGATAATCGGATCGAGTTGATATCGGTTTCTGCTGATATCTGTCGGTCAATCAGTTCTTCTTTGTCCATTTCGACAGAAAAGATCCCCACCCTATGCCCGTTTGACGCCATGTTTTTTGACATGTTCAGCATAATCGCGGTCTTTCCCGTTCTCGGTCGAGCTGAAATTATTATCAGCTTCGATCCCCAAAAACCTCCCGTCAGAAAATCAAGGCTTGGAAATCCCGTCTTTATCCCGCATGTTTTGCCTGTGGATAATTCCTCATATTGTAATATTCGCATTACACATAAATCCGGGAAAGAGGTCAGGTTGTCCGTCCCCAGGTTAAAATTGATCCCTAAAATATCAGCCTGTGCCTTGTCTAATATTTCAACTATGTTTTCGTTTGTGACCGTGGTTTCATAGGTTGAATTTATAATATTATTGGCTTTTTCGATTATCAGGCGGCCAACCGCCGCAGCCTTTATCAGCTTGGCATAATAAACCAGGTTTGTTGCCCTGGGTATATCCAGGAGGGCGCTGATATAAGCAGGCCCGCCGCTTTCTTCAAGGCAATCCATTAATCTTAATTCGGTAAATAAAAAGGGCGCGTCAATAGGCTGTTTTGTTCTTTTCAGATTAATAATGGCCCTAAAAATATTGCCATGCGCTTTTTTATAGAAGTCTTCCGGTATGAGAATGTCTAAAACCTCTGACGGATCTTCCAATAAACAGGCACATAAAAGGCTTTGTTCGGCTTCGATATTTTGGGGGGGGAGTTTGTTCATGATATAAGCTCCTGGACTGATTTTTCTTTAATGGGCCGGAGTTGTTGGTTTTCCTTTAAAGGGAAAACGTCTATCCATCCAGATTTTATTGATTTATTAAGGACGTCCAAGGGGTTTTGATTATATTCAGCTTTTATTTTTAATAGCTCCTTGATAATTAAATTTAAAGCATAGACTGTTTTTGTTGCCCTCTTTTTATTTCTAACTTCTAAATAAGCATCCCAGGTTTCTTTTGGCATCCATTCAGGCAAAACAAATTCCGTGTCGTCGGAAACAGGATTATGATTATGATTATGATTATGATTATGATTATGATTAGGATTATGATTAGGGTGACAATCTCCGTCGCCTGCCGACACTTGACGACAAGTGACGCTTTCGGGGGGCTCCGGGGTCTTTCTTAAATGTTTTGATCTTACCCTTTGATGTATATTAAATGTTGGAAAATACGCATAATATCTTCCGTTGTCATTCCAGATTCTAAGAATATCCTCTGCCTCAAGCTCCCGATTCCAGCCCTCGATCTGCTTGGTTGTGATTTTTTCTTTAAGCGGATAGCACCGACCTTTGACGACAAGCGGCGTCAACTCACAGCAACCGAAATCATCCGGCAGGCACAAGATTCTATAAAAATGCCTTTCGGCAAGATCGGATAGTTTATTGAGATTTGGAGAAGTCCATAATGATTCTTTGATAACCCTGTTTGGCATTTATGCCGCCCCCCCTTTATTTACACAAAAAGGCACATCAGACGAGGGGACAGCCTCTTGACCATGCAGGGAGCACGGTTTCTGATGTACCTTTTTCTGAAAATAGTTTGAATTTTGAGTTCTGTCCAACTCATAAGACTTGCCTTTCAATCCCGCCCATCACCGATAGTTTTCCCGGAAAGGGTTGATTTAGAATTATAATTAAAATAATTTTTAACCATTTCTATCGTTTGACGCCTCAATAATGTCGTTGTAGATTGTCTGCCAGAATCCGGGACGCGCCTTTATGATGCGGCTGAAGCAATAATATTTTAACGCTCTTGTGACGAGTTGGGATCTGTTGATATCCTCGACCCTGCAAACATGATCCGCTATCTCGGTCAGCCATTGTTCAAGCGTAACCGACACCGGTAATTTTTCTTCACTTAATTTTGGAAGACTCATGAGAATTAATCCAATTGATAAGTTTCTTTGTTGTTCGGCAACTAGTTTTGTGGTAGCGTCTCGCCTGGATATAGCAGCTCCATCCGCGAAACATCGCCCTGGGTTTCTATTTCAATTTTTAATGCGAGTTCCGGACCGGGCCGGCGCAATCCGCAGGACAGCAGGTTGACATAGTTTTTCGTAGTGCCGATTTTCGCGGCAAATGCCGCACGATCCTTTTTTTTGAGGTATTGTTTTAGCTTCATGTGTCGATAAATAATCTTATTGATTATTGATGTCAAGAAAAATTTTCACCATTTTGATTATGTAGGGAAATTATATGATTGATGTTAATTTAAACGACATTAAGCGGAAAAACCTGATGCGTTTAATGGAGGAGCGCAGCCTTCGCCCCATCGATCTCGCGCGCCTTATTGACCGCGACCAGGTGTATGTTTTAATGATTTTAAACGATAAAGAAACCGGGGCTCGGCGAAATATCGGAAACAAAATATTGAAAATTATCTGCGAGAAACTTAATGTTGATGAGAGCGAGATGTATAAATTCTCGTCTGTTCAGTTGCCGGAAAAATATTCAGGGCCGCTTCCGGTGATATCGTGGGTTAGCGCAGGGTTGCTTGCAGAGGCTTCCGACGAATGGCCTCCGGGCGTTTCCGGCGAGGGAGATCCGGTTCACTCATACAAAAAAACAGGGCCAAACGCATTTGGGCTGCGCGTTGAGGGCGACAGCATGTATCCGCGATATCTTCCCGGCGACATTATTGTGGATGACCCCGAAATAGCCTGTGACAACGGTTGCCCGTGTGTGGCGGTGTTAAACGGCGAGGCAACATTTAAATTTTATTATGATACAAAAGATGCTATTATATTGCGACCGATGAACAATAAATATCCCGAAATAGTTATTCGTAAAGACAGCCCGGTTGACTTCCGCGTAGTTGGAAAGGTTGTTGATGTTGTTGTAAAAATTTAAGCAAAACAGAGCATGTTAAGGAAGGGTTTTTGAAATGAAAATTAAAATTCTTGTTTCAATGGTTTTTGCCTTTATGCTGTTTTCATGTGCCCGAGACCCCTACAGGGGGATCACGCCATTTGGTCCCGATACATATACATCAAGCGCAACCCCCAAATTCAGAACGGCCCTCCTGAACAGAGCAAATGAGTTTTGTAAATCAAAAAACCAGGTAATTATGCCAATAAATGAAGACACAACAGGCCGGGGCTATTACGTTATAGTGTTTCGCTGTCTAAGCCCTGATGATCCCGATTATGTAAGAAAAGACTGGGAGCAAAGCCCGAATGTGGTAATCGAAGACAAGAGAAAATAGACCCGATAATTCAGAACATCCCCAAGGCCGTTGCAACTTCCTGATTGCAGCGGCTTTTCTTTTTTCATCTCCCCAATAATCTCAACATCATAATCGTTTTTATTATTAATGCCTTATCTCTTTACAGAGCCCCTCTCGCAAAAAAATATTACAATTTGATTATTATTTTTCTTGACATCAATAATCTTATTGATTAATTAATGACACAAAGCCAAAAACAAAACCACAAAATTTGAAAGAAGCAAACAGCTAAAACTAACCCCGAAGGAGGCATAAAAGGAGGCTTAAGCATGCCAGAATTAACAGTTAAATATGACAAAGATAAAGGCAGATATCTCTTCAGAACCGAAGGTGAGCAGGAAATTCATGAAACAACCGAAAGAGAAGCCAAACAAATTATCCCGAGTTATTGCAAGCTTGAAGTCCTTAAAAATCATCCCGAACAATGGTTTTATACTTAAAGAAGGAGGCATAAATGGCAGATAAATTATGGAAGGCCTTTCAAATCTTCACAGCGTTTTTAATTGTTTTTCTGGCTGGAATTGGAACCGGGTACTCGTGGCGGATGGCACATGAGATCGAATCACAGGTAATAAAATACACCTACATTATGCCGAGGAGCGAAGGATGAAAAACCCCAATGAATTATATCACCGCATTCAGGACGAAGAACAGGGTCCGCCGTGTAAGGGTTTGACTATTGCCGCCGCCGGAATCGCTTTTGTCGTATTCATTTATATCTGGTGCTGCTTACCGAAATAAAGGGGAGGGGATTATGTGGAATAGATTGATAGAAATATTGTTTGCTTTGGCGCATCCTGCTTGTTGGCTTTCGCAAGGCAGATACAGCGCAGAATGGGATAAAGAATTAAACAGACTGTTGGAGTGCGACAGGTTCATTAAAATTGATAAATTCAATGCAACAATCGGAAGCGTCCGGGTGTGGATAGCCAACCATCCTTATGCTTCTTTTGTTATGGAAGGAATGAATGTGCGCCCAAAAAGAATGACAGTTTATAAAGCGCATAAAAAACTTGTAAGGGAATATTTTGAGCAACGCAGGGAGGCAGAATGACTCAACAACCTCTTTTCCATCCACGACCAGCTCCTGCAAAACTTTTCACGCCGGGAACTCAGTCTTACCAACTATACGAAAGACTTCTTGCCGGCGAAGTTACAAATTCCGAGATAGTCAGACAGATGAACATACTGAACGGAACGGGAAGGATCTCCGATATTCGGGCAAAACTGAAACCCTACCTGATGGATATTGAGGCCAGCAGGATCGACAAGGGCTTATTTTCTTACAAACTGAAAGGATAACAATGTCAAAACACGAAGTTAAATTCGACGAGTACAAAGGAAAACAGACAATCTCAATTCCGTGTGGAGAGAATTCAAGAACAGGCGAGGTTTATTATTTCAGTTTCGGCCTGGCAAAAGCGAAGGCAATAATTGAGAACATGGAAGAAATCGAGAACTTTATTATTGATAATGAGAAGAAATAACAACAAGGGGGTGCAACATGGCTGAAAAAGAACCTAAAGAAAAAGAAATATTGAAAGAACTTGAAGTCGCAAAAACAGCAGGGGCAAATCTTTTAATGCCCTCAACTCAAATTGCGGGATTATCGGAGTTTCATGCGCCGGTAATTGAAAAGGTTGTTTTGAGCTCAGACCCGAAAGACGGTGATGTCTATCCGCATAGCTCAGAAGACGACGAAAACAAGCAGAAATTCAGGCTGACAAAACAGGCGCTTATGAAGTTGTCTGTTTGCGCCGGTATTATCTGGTCAGTTGCGGAGGCAAAACGGCTGGATAACAGATCGGATCGTAACTATTGTGCATTCGCAGCGGTCGGTGGAATAAAAAAAGCCGACGGGCAGCCGGTATTTTTCCGGGCTGAATACGACATTGATTTTGAAGTTGTAGAAGAAGAGCTCCGGGAATCCTACGAGGGCAAAGCCAAAAAATACAAGAAGGAAGCAAGCGCGAAAGAAAAGGCTGATTATGTCGAATTCTGCGTAAAGCGCGACATGCTGCAGAAAAGAAAACATAAACTGAAATTAGCGGAGGCCGGGGCCATGAACAGGGTTGTCAGGGAAATATTAGGACTCAAAAACGCTTACACGAAAGCCGAGTTAGCGAAACCCTTTGTCATGGTTCGAATAGTTTTCCGGCCCGACTACAACGACAAAGAAGTCAAGAAGCAGTTAATTCAGGCTCATATTCAGAGCATGACCGGGATTTACGGCAAACAGGTTATGGATGGCGCCGTTCAGGAATCAGAGCCAATTGATATCACGCCTATAAATCCTGAAAAAGAGGATGATCCCCCCGATCCCCCGGACGACAATAAGCCAGACCCTCCTCCTCCGACACCGGAAGAAAGCCAGATTCTTGACTTTCAGAACGGAGACGTTCACGAACAAGCTAAGTCACTCACAATTCTTGCGGATCGCAAAGGCTACGATCTTCCGGCTTTCCTGCAAAGATCAAAGATTAAAATCATACCCGAATTAACTCCCGGCCAGAGAGTGAACCTTTTTAAGAGCCTTTTAAACCTACAGGACAAAGCCAAAGACGACGATGGGATTCCTTTCTAAAACGGTATTCTCTTGACAACATTTTAGACGCGTGCTATGTTTCCATAAACCCTTACCTTGTAGGAGGATTATGGAAACAAAAACATGCTTTAAATGCGGAAAAGAAAAAGTTTTGGATGATTTTTATAAACATTCTCAAATGAAAGATGGCCGTGTCGGAAAGTGCAAGGAGTGTAACAAAAAAGATGTCCAGGAGAATTACGACAAAAACAGACTTCATTATGTGGAATATGAAAAAGAGCGATGCCAAAGGCCCGACAGAAAACAAAATGCGGGTGAGTACCAAAGAAAAAGAAGAAGGAAAAATCCCGAAAAATATCTTGCAAACCAGTTGGCAGAACGAGCCATTAAGTCCGGAAATCTCGTAAAGGGCGTGTGCGAGATTTGCGGAAAGGAAAAAGTTGAGGCGCACCATGACGATTACTATAAACCGCTTTCTGTTAGATGGCTATGCAGAAAACATCACTTAGAATATCACGGCAAAAAAGAGACGGAGACAATCCTATGGAAATATTAGCTACCGCCGACTGGCACTTAAAAGACAAAGATATCGAAGAGGCTGAAAAATGCCTCGACTTTCTAATTGAAACGGCGCGATCAGAGAAAGTTGATCTTATTATTAACGCCGGAGATACCTTTGATTCGCAGGAAATCAAGCTGGACTCAAAAGCTGCAAGGCTCGCAGTCAGAGTTGTTTCCGAGCTGGCAGATATCGCGCCGGTTGCAATTATAATCGGGACTCCAAGTCACGACGGTAAATCCCCGGAGATCCTGCAATTCGCAAAAGGGGTCTTTCCGGTTTATGTTGCTTCAATGCCGGAGCAAGTTTATCTCTACGAGGGCGGATTCCGCGATCACAATATGCAGGATGGCAGGCCGCAAGCTGTAATTACTATGATACCGCAACCGACAAAACAGTATTTCCAGACTGCTTCCGGAATTACTGACAGCGATCAGGAAATAGGTAATGCAATGTCGGGGCTGTTTTCTGGATTCGGGGTTCAGGCGGCGGGTTTTGATTGCCCGCATATCCTTGTCGGGCATTTTAACGTGTCTGGGGCCATGCTTTCAAACGGGCAGGTAAGAACTGGAATGGATGTTGAGGTTTCGCTTGAGCAAATTGATCTTGCACGTCCTGATCTGGTGGCTCTCGGCCATATTCATAAAAGTCAGAAGCTCGGAGCGCATACGTTTTACAGCGGATCTCTTTACCATCAGAATTGGGGCGAAATGGAGCCAAAGGGATTTTATCTACATGAATTTATCGATGAAGAATTAACCAGCTCGCGCTTTATCGAGACTCCTGCAAAAAAGCTATCAAGAATCAGCTTTGACTATACCGTCGGCGAAATCACAGGGATTGATGCCAATGTTATAAATGGCGTCAAGGGTACTTTTGCGCGGTTGGATTACAAAGTCTGGCAAGACGACGCCGACAAGATAGACAAAGAGGCAATCACGGAAATTATGAAAGCCGCCGGCGCCCTCGACGTCGATATCCGTATCGTCCGGGTACCCCGCCAGAATGTCAGGTCGGAAGCTGTACTCAAAGCAGATCGACTACGAGATAAAATACAGAAAATGGCCGAACTGAAAGACGAGGAAGTTGAATGGTCTATTCTGATGAAGGCGGATTCTCTTGAAGATATGGCGGCGGATGAACTTATTCGGACGGTAGGGGGTGCAGCATGAAAATAATCATCATTAAAACGCAAAAGGAGTTTGACGCTCTGCCCGAAATGTTCGAGGAATATACTCGAATAGAAATAAGGGTGGCGATAAGAATTACCATCAATAAGGCCTGGGGAAACAGCCATGTAGTGGCCAGGGAAAACAGCCATGTAGTGGCCAGGGAAAACAGCCATGTCGAGGCCTGGGAAAACAGCAATGTCGTGGCCTGGGGAAACA
>Ga0209416_1000258_pt1 | contig 57942 bp, 72 predicted proteins | sample RifGroF1_FD_184001 | JGI IMG/M metagenome (GOLD analysis project Ga0209416, IMG submission 184001) | Groundwater microbial communities from Rifle, Colorado, USA - Groundwater F1 (SPAdes) (version 2) | ecosystem: Environmental > Aquatic > Deep subsurface > Groundwater | place: Rifle, Colorado... | reverse complement strand
GCAGCCTCTGGATGGCGAACATCTTCAGCTTTAGGGCGACGGATCCGAAGGAAATGAAAGCCGCCTCTGAGCCGATTGGACAGGATAACGACCGAATCATCAAATGCGCGGCGAATTGGGCCGGGGTGATTGTGGCTGCATGGGGAAATCACGGAGAGCACCTGAACCGCGCCGAGCAGGTTGAGCAAATGCTCGCCGGTCGGCTGTCGTGCCTCACGGTGACCGGAGGCGGGCATCCGGGGCATCCGCTGTATTTGAAGAAAGACCTCAAGCCGGTGGAATACCATCCGGTTATGACCGCTGTTATGAAATAGGCAAATCCTTGACACTCCCGGCAAGAAAATATAATGAAGAACCCGAAAAGCTTTCTCCGCTGCTCACGGTGAAAGAGGTTGCGGAGCTTTTAAACATTTCGGAGCGGGCCGTATACGACAATCAGCGACGCTTGGGCGGGTTTTTCCCCGCAGGTATCCGAGCGTTGCGGTTTCGCCGGGAGGCAATTAATGGGGTTATGGAAGGACAAGGAGCGGGGAGACTGGCGGTACTCGTTTCAATACCTTCTGAAGACCTATGCCGGGGGAGGGTTCGCGACAAAGGGAGCTGCCCGGGCAGGAAGAGAAACGCGCCGAAAGGAAGTGCAGGGGGCATCAAAGCAACAACAGACCCAACACGGCATGGCCTTTAGGGAATGCGCGTCCCTGTACCTTGATGAAGCCGAAAGACGATTCGCGACCAAAACTTACAAATATAAAGCCTACGTTTACAAGTCCTTCCTCGAATACGCTGGAAACATCCCGATCGATGAAATCACGCCTCAGATCGTCGGCGCTTATTTGAACACCCGACATTCCAATCATAACTTGAATGTGCACAGAAAAGACCTGTCCGCCCTATTCGCGTATGCAAAAAAACGGCTGAAGCTCATCCATATCAACCCGTGTGAGGATATCGACAAAATGCCGCACACGCCGGCCGAAAAGCGCATTCCTTCCGAGGAAGAAGTTTTAAAGCTCATACTCGCCGCAGGCCCAAACGACAGGCCGCTTATCTTGACCCTCCTTCACACCGTTGCCAGAATCGATGAAATATTGAGGCTCAGATGGCTGGATGTGAATTTCGAGAAGCGCCAAGTTACCAGGTGGACAAGAAAACGAAAAGGGGGAGCATACGCACCGATCGGCACGTACATGAACGCCGATCTTTATGACATTCTAAAGCGCCTATGGGACAACCGCGAACAGGACGCCATCGTATTTTACAATCCGGTAACGAAACGCAGGTTCAAAAATCGCCCCAAGCTCATGCCTTCGCTCTGCAAAAAAGCCGGAATAGATCCTCCGTTCGGGTTCCATGCCTTGCGTCATTTTGTAGCGAGCCTTCTCTCCGACAAAGAGAAGGTTTCGACCAAAACAATTTCCGGCATTTTGGGCCATCTGGAAGTGAGAACGACCGAGATTTATTTGCATTCCATCGGCGACAGCATGAAAGATGCCATGTCCCGGTTAGAGGGAAAATTTATGCTTGCGGATAATGCTTGCGGTTCTGGCTCAAACGAGGTGCAAAAGACCGCAAGCGGCGCAATTGGAAATATGGAAAATATTGAATAAATTGACTAATCGTGGGGCGTAAACTGCTTTGGGAGCAGGAAGTCGGAGGTTCAAATCCTCTCGCCCCGATGCCTGCTTGCGGTTGCGTGCTTGCGGTTTCGTCAAAAATCGTGTATATTTTAACCGTCCCGCCTTGTTACGTATCCCCGAAATTCAGGCCAGAAAGGAGGCCGCCATATGAGCGTGGAAAAGTTCGCGTCAGTTTGGGGCGGAGCTTTTGAAGGGTTAAATTGTTGCCTGGAGGCGATGGAAGAAGATTGCGATGAGTCAGAATACGAATGGCTGATCGAGACGTTAAAGGGGTACATAGGATGCGCGGAAGAATTAAAAGAAAAAGCACGCGCCAAGGACGATGACGAAAAGAAATACACGCTCGCGCAACTGCGCAAAGCCTTTGGCGCCGGCGTGCATCAGGCAAAAAACGAGGCAACGCAATCAGCGGGCCGCGCATCCCGGTAAAGAACACGCGGCAGCCGCCAGTCCTCCCGCATTTTCCGAACCACCTCCTTGACCCACTCCACCCGTGCGTTCTCGCGTTCGCAGGTTGGGCATGGGTCAGGGGGTTTGTCGATAGGGTCGAGTAACATGAGGATTACGCTACCCGGGATTTGTAGATCCCATCACTACGCGCCCTACGGCTCCAACAGGTAGCCCCTGATAATCGTCTCTACCTTCATCGTCGCCTCTGCCGCTGGCGTGTAGACGAGTTCGTGATTTACCCCGTCTGACACCCGGTTGGCGAGCGCTTGGGGCGTCGGAATGGTTGTGGGAGTAAAGGTCGCCACGAAACGATCAGCATCTGCGCCATCGCCCCCTTCAAGGTCTTCAATGTCCTCTCCGGACGCTTTTGTTACCCACGATTCTATAAAGTGCCTGGCCGTAATAACCGCCTGATTCACCCCGCCGATGTATTGGGCGGCGCTTGATGCCGTCCATGTATTTGTCCACCGGAATTCGAAATCGCGCTTAGGTTCGACAAGGCTTGACCCGCTCGCAGGCTGCATGGCATGGAGCTTATTTTTTGAGGCATCCAGCCATTGCCCCGGAGCAGGCTGTATATTTTTCGGCAGTAGAGCCAGCACCGCTCCGGCCATTACCCCGCTTTGTTTCACCTTGAAATTTTTGATATAAAAAACGTCATCCCCACCGGCATCAGCAAAACTGATTGCCGCACCGTCCATCGCAGTAAGTCGGAATCCGGTTGTAGCCGTCGCTGTTACCGTGGCAGAAAAATGTGTCACCGCATCGAGCGTACCCGCCACCGCTCCATCAAACGGCGCCCATCCATCCCCCGGCGATAAACCAATACCGTCCAGAGCCGAGTTTGAAGAGGGTATAAAATAATCGAACTCAACATCGTAATCCACTCCCACCGTAATCACAGGCGTGGTGCGCCTCACCCCATGGAACGTATTCGAGTCGTTAATGGTGTGTCTTAGCCAATTATCCACACCCCCAATCGCATCGACATTACCGGCTACCACTCCAGCCGTAGCGAGCCAGCCGTTTTCATCGACAGAGCAATCCATTTCATACAAAAACAGATATGGTCCACCCTCGAAATTATCGATGCCGTTTTCATATAAATCAAGGTGTTGATCGGCAGTTAAAGCATAGTTGAAATACGCGGCCTGGATAGCCTCTCCTGCGATTATGAGGCTGCTTTGCCCGAGAATATATAAATCCAGCGCGGATGTAATATTCGCTGGAGCCGCTGCTGGAATGGCAATCGGCACACCAAGCCTTTTTCCGTTCCTGAAAAACGCCACTGAGCCCGGCACCGAAAGAGATGGAGGCGTTATAGATACACCGATAGCTCCGCGCTGCCCCGCCGCAAAGCCCGACTTGGCTGTCGCGTTATAGGTAGCCGCATTGAGGTAAAGCTGAACAGTATCATTGTCGGTGAGCCTCAGCAGATACCCGAGATTGCTGCCCCATTTCCGAATAAGATCCCCGTATAACCCTACAAACGCCCAGTCATCGAGACTACCCTCAAAATAGAGAGAAAAAGCCCCCGTGCCTGGATTTATAAGGGCGTTATCTGCGACCGCGATACCTGTTCCGGAACTCGCGCCGGTCATCTTAATGGCTTGGACTTTATTTCTTGAAATATTTGCTACGGACTGAAGAGCGTCTATCTCTCGCTTCGAATACCCAGATACACCGGATTTATAAAACACTTGTGGCAAATCCTGCACGAAACGCTCGAACATGGCAAGATGACCGGCTACGTTCGGGTGAATATTGTCGCTATAAACAACACCACTTGCCCAGGTCGTGCCGTCATTATTCGCGGTGAGAGCCTTGGCAAAATCAACGTAAAGATAACCACTTCCGCGAATATAGGCGTTTACTGAATTTAAAAACGCTTGCCGGTCGGCCCTCGGAGGGAAGGTCGTAAGCACCGGTATCGCACCCTTCGCCTCCACCATCCCAATGATGTTTGATATATCGACAAGCCAATCCGCATACACCGAATCATTTGTCCCGAGGGCAATGACAACATATCTCGGCTCGTAGCTATCTAAATCGGTGGATAGCCTGCTCCGGATCGAAGCGGCTGACTCCCCGCCCCGGCCAAGAATAGCGACATCCCCGACCAATTTCACGCGCACTTTATCCGCCCATCTATCAGAGGGAGACGCGCCATTCGATAAAAGGGTGGAACCCTCTGCCAGACTATCCCCCAGAACCAGCACCTGCGGCGCTTTTGGCATGTCGGCATAAAAAGAAAATTGAGAAAACGCTACGCCTCCCGCGTGATACATTATGCCGGGATTATCCCACGCTGCCCCCGCGTCAGAGTCCGTGGTAGAAATCGTGTCCCCGGTCGTGAGATCCGTCAAGGTGAGTGTGATGCTGCGAGCGTCGTTTTTAAGTGCCACTTCATACAGATGCGATGCGCTTGGAGTAAACCCGAATGCCGCGCTTTCAGCCACCGCCGGAGGCGTTGTGGTGCCGTCCCAATCGCCGTACAAAGAGATTGTTGCAGTCGAAAAATCAATCTCACCGACCGTACCTCCGATAACTCCGGAGGGCTTTCGGACAAGCGAAAATTTTGCATCAAGGTCAGTCAAGGCAAACCGGGCACGCACCGTTGCCTTGTCAGGAGTGGTCTGCCTGTTCCAGTAGGCGAGCTTGTTCCAACCTCCGGCACCGGGAGGAATAAGGCTTTCGTTTACTGTCCACCCGCCCGCCTCAGCCCATCCTATCGGCAGAGAAGAGCCGGGAAATTCTGTCTCATGCAAAAGATTATATTTTCCGGCCTCTCGCGTGAGCCTGTCTTCAAGGTTTTCCCCGGTCGTAAGCGCAATACCGGTGGCGGGATCGATTTCCGTATCCCCGATGACTACGGCCCCCGAAAAGTCCCCGGTAGTGCCTTTAATCGCCGCCGGGGTGTTGGTCCCGATGGCCGTGTTATCGATTCCCCCCGGGATCTCAACCGGAGCGTCCGATTTTACGGGGGTGAGTTTTCCCAATAAGTATTTCCACAACCCCGGAGGAACCGGTAATTTGTTTCCCATGACCCCCTCCTTTACTTTCGCTCGCACCGGATTTTAATGGTGTGCGTCTTCGCGTTTCCGACATTGAGCAGCGTCGAGTGATCGGCCGGGTTTACGATCTTCATGGTGGCGCTCGCGGGCATCCTCGGGTATCCGCCGGAGTTACTCCCGACATTCCCGGCGAGAGCTTCCTTGCTGGTGACCGCGATCGACCCGCTCAAGAAAATCCTTCCTGAGGTTGCGGTCTCCTCGATCCTCACTTCGAAAGCGCTCGTAAAGGGCGTCGTCGCGTGGGGGACCGGCCACACTTCGGTGATCACGAAGTCTTCGAGGCCGTCGACAACTTTGGCCGGCACAAGCCCGTTTGCGTCGTCCGAAAGGCACACAAGGGTAACAATCACTTCTGTTGGTGGGGTTTTGACCTTGCGGTGGTTCGTTTCTCTCGTCTGGGTTACGCTGCTTCCGGCCATTTTCCGTCTCCTATTTTTCGGTGATTATCTTAACGAGCTTCAGGTATCTTTCTCGAACGCGGCTCCCCTCGTCTCTTAAAATCGAAGCCTTCTTGATATCGTCCATGATCTGCTCTTTCGATGGCGCCCAGGTCGGCTTCGTGTTGTTTATCAGCATGGCCGAGTCCTGGACCGATATCCCGCTTGCCTGTAAAACCCTATAAATCTCGGCGTTGTTGAGGCCGCTTTTTTTCGCAGCCTGTACGACCTGGGACATTTCGCGGTAGGCGCTGTTGAGCTTTCTTGTCGAAGATTGGTAGGCCGCCTTTAATTCCTTATCGCCGACCGGGTTCGGGTCTCTCAGGGCACTCTTCACGTTCTTTAAGGCGTCGCTCTTATTGTCGTTAAATTCAAAGCTCTTAAAATAAACCGATACCTTGGGGTCGAGCGTCGTCACCCGGTAGCCGACCCACGCAAGAGCCTCATCCTCGATGTCGTACTTTTTCCCTGATGGAGAGTATTCCCCCCGGATCGCCTTTAAGGTCCTCTCGACGTTCGAGGCGATTCCAGGCTGAAGGGCCTTTCTCAAGTGATCCGCGATGTCCTTTAATTGTTTTTGCGGGGTATCGTTTATGCTCCAGATCGGAGAGCCCGTTTCTCTTTTTTTATTCGCGACGATTTCAAAGACGGCCCCGGCCGTGATGTCGGTCCCGAGGAAGGGCTCGAGCGTTTCATAGAGAGAATCGGTTAATTTTCTTTCCCACGGCTGATCTCTTAAAATCGCCGTGATCGGCCGCTTCCAGTAGTTATAGGGGTCAAGATAAGATAGATCGATATATTGGAGCTGACCCTTTTCGTCTCTACCGGTGTAAAGAAGGTTCGAGTTCTGGTTCCAGGGGGCCGAGAGCTTTCGAACGGCCTCGTCCTCTTCGTCCACACCGAAGGCCGCCATTGAAAGCGCCTGAAGCCCCGCCGTCCAACCCGCCGCGATCACCATGCCGGCCGCGCGTTTTAAAGCGAGCCCCTTTCTCCCCTCCTTAAAATCCTTCGCGGCGTAGTGCATCATGTTCGCAGAGGTTCTTATGATCTCAGATGGGAACGATACGAAGGTTCCGGCGAGCGGGAAGCGTCTCAAGCTTTGGACGAATCTTCCGACCATGCTGTAAGTGGGGTAGGTGTTCCGGATTCTTTCGGCGGCTTCCTTTTCTGCTTCGGGTAGGGTCATGCCGCTTTTGACAAAGGAATTTTTCTCGTTCTCAAAGCCGATGATCTTCCAGAAGTCATCCCCGAACTGATAGAATTTCTGCGCGTATTTGAGGGCGTTTTTGAGCTTTAACTTATCGGGGGATAAAAGAACGTCCTCGTTCGCTGCATCGTTTAAGAGCCGCATCATTTCGCCCGCATACGGAGAATCGTAGACGACCCCGAGCTTTAAGAGCTTTCTTAAATAATCGAGCTGCGCCTGGTCTCCCTTTTGGGTGAAATATTCCCTTAATCCCGAAAGAGATTTTTTCATCTGCGAAAGATCGAAGTGACCGTTCGCGAGGGCAAAGAAGAAAGCCGATTGCCAGTTGCGCGCCGCGGTCGTCGGGGCGAGAATCGTTTTCCCGAATTTCACCGCTCCGTTTAACTGGACGATCGAGCGATACCAATTCGCCATCTGCTCTTTCCCAAGGGCATCCTTAAAAGACTGCTCGATCTCGGGGAAAGTCCAGAGTCCGTTTAAGGGGGCGTAGACTTCGGAGCCTTCGGCGGCGATCTGCTTTGTCGCCCCGAGGGGTCTATTTTCGCCTTCAAAGAGAAACACCCCCATTCCCTTACCGCGCACCGTGTCTAAAAACCTCTGGTTCCAGATGAGTCGCCCCATCTTGGTTGCGGTCTTCGCAAAGTTGATCCTCGGGTCCTCGTATTCTCCCAAGAGCTCCCTGATCTCGGGGGCGATCTTTTTCCTTCGCTTTAAAACGCTGAGGTCTTTTGCGCCGAGCTTCGATTCCTTGATGAAACCTTCGAGACTGTCGTAGGCGGTCCCGGTCTTTAGAATCTTTTCGGCGGTGAGAGCGGATTTCCTTTGCGCCTCTTCCGGGGTTTCGCCGCTTTCGATATACCGGCTCTCAAGGTATCGCCGCGCCCGGCTCAAGACTTCGTTCGGGACTTTTTTAAACCAATTCTTATCATCGAAGGCTCTGTATGACCTGTGGACGTATTCCCCCATGTTCTCGATGATGGTGTTTAAAAGATCGACCTTCGCGACCGCCGCCTCGGTCCTTCCTTGAGAAAGAAGGTCTCTTGCCTGGTTAAAGAGAATGCCGGCGTATTCTTGGGACATGCCATCGACATACCGCCTCATCGAAACGATGGTCGCTTTCGTCGCCGGTTTGATATCGACAGCTATGGCGCCGGTTAAGGCTTCGGCGAGCTTCTTCTGTGTGGCCTTGGGGAGTTTTTCGAAGGGGGCCTTATATTCCTTTTTGATGTGACTTTCGAGGCTCCCGATAAGGTGTCTCGTGTCGAATTCGACCACGTTGAACTCTTCATCCCGGGTGACCTTTTCTTCAAAGACAGAACGCGGGAGGAGGCCACCCGGCCGAAACTGCCTCCTTAGCATTTTCCCGGCCCGGTCCCAGAGCGTTTTATCCTCTTCCTTTATTTTCCGGTTTTCTTCGCTGAAAGAACCGCCTGGGGTTTCACCCCTTTCCGCTACCTCCCCGAAATAATCGTCGTAAAGCTGCTCGTCTTCATCAAGCGTGCCACGGGTCAATCTGTCTGAGGCAAGGGAATACTGCTCTCTTTTCGCGTCAAACGCTTCGTACTTCGCCTCGATCCCTTTTCCGAACTTCACCCCGTCGAAGCCAGCTCTCATCAGAAAACGGGAAGCGCCGGCCGCGTCATGGCCGTTCCACCCGGGCGCCATGAATTCCACTAAAAAATCGTAGACACCTTCTCCGTCTCCGTCGGATTTCTTGAGGACGTTTAAGATCCGCTCGAATCGATCGATGCTTTGAGCTGAGGCGATCCCTTTAAGGTCGGCCTCGGGCTTGAATTCTTTCCGTGCCTGGGCAATAAGCCGGTCGTATGCCTCGGATGCAAGAGGCTCGTCCCATGTGAGGGCTTTCTTAAAGGGGCGGCTCTCTTTAGTAAGGGCTACCCGGCCTGAGACTGGCGCGTCCTTGAAAGAGAGGCTTTCTTCTTTGGCGAATTGACTGGCCCCCGGAGCCCGGTTAAAGATTTTGCCCGACTCCATTCCCCTCAAGACAGAGCGGGAAGTCGCCTTGAAAAGATTCGCGAGAGAATCAACGAAGTCCGCGATCCTCTGGAGCATCCCGCGGAGGATGGAATTCCGCACCTTGTCTCGCCGGTAGAGGTTATCTTCCACCCACTTGGCCCGAGACTCCTTTGATGGGGTGAGCCCTTGGCCTCGAAGGGTGGCGTTCATCGCTCGGATTTCGAGGGGGCGGATGATACCCATGTCCTCGAACATATGTTCCGGCTCATGAGCTTTGAGCGTGAATTTATCGCCGTATCGCGAGAGCGTGATATTCCCGTCGAGATACCGGCCGGCGATAGGGCCGTCTTTCTCCTTGTCGTACTGGCGACCGTAGGCAAGCTGGAAGGCGATTTGATCCGGCTCGATCTCTTCGACCTGATTTACGCTGAAGCTCCACCCGCCTTTGGTTTGGACGGTGATTGAACCATCTTCGTTTAAGGTCGAATCTTGTCCGAGCTTTGCGAAAATCTCCCGGATGTCTATGGGGGAGAGGGTGGAGAAGGAGCGGGGGGCGGTGGAATACTGCCCGGCACTCTTCGCCGGGGGGGATGGATTAAAACTCAGGTAATCCTCATCCCAAAGCACAACCGTTGGAGATCCGGTTACCGTGTGGAGGTCGGATCTGCCGGTGATAATGCCGGGAATACCCCTGTCGCGCAACGCCTGGGATGCCTTTCTTTCGTTCCCCCATTTCTCGTTTACAAGGAACGAATAAAGCTGATCGCCCGTCATGTTTACTTGACCGACAATCTCCCTAGTAATGCTTTCCCTTCTTGATGGCGGCTCTACTGTTTGAAGATATTCAACAAGCGCTTTCGGCTTCCATCGCAGGTCTGCGATCTGCTTAAAGACCGGATCGCCCAGATACATCTGCTCATTCTTTTTTACCCACCCGGCTGCATTTTGAATTACGTCGTCATCTTTAGGGCTTTTGATTGAGGCTGTTATGTCTTTAAGCGCTTCGCGAACATAGGGGGTTTGGTTTTCGAGGCTGGCAGACCCGTCCAGAAACTTCCCTTGGTCTTCAGGGGAAAGCGTGATCTTTTTGATGTTCTTGCCGAACTTTTTAGCATCTTTTACGTTTGTGGCTAAATACGCCCCCCATCCTTGGGTAGCGCCACGTTGCCCCACTTTCCCGAAATCAAAGGGGCCTTCCCAAGCCTCTCGGGAAGCATGGTAAATGGTTAAATCGCCATCCTTGTTGATATCGCCATGCTCCAAGAATGACTTCGGAATTGCTGCCCCACTCCTCGGGCTCTCGGGGGTTTTCGGAGTGGGTATGCCCTGCCCCGTTTTAGAGTCCACTCCTCTTCTTACATCGGGGGATAGGGTGCTGTAAAGGGGGGAGGACTCGACTCCGGCAATGTCCTTTGCAATCTGCAAAGCGGCTGGCGATCTCATCCGTTGCCACACCCCAAGAGAGGGAGCCCACTTGAACGCGCCACCCTTGAGCCTCTTTATCGTTTCGGCATCCGGCTTTCCAGGGAATGTAATCTGAACCCGGTTATCCTCTACGCTGTCGGTGACGGTGATTCCGTTCGCTTCGAACTCGGCGGTTTCGTCTCCCCTTGCTTTCTCGATCTGCCCCGAGCGTTCTTTCAGTCTTCGGATGTTCGCCGCATTGTTCGTAAGCTCGAAAGATGGAAAAGGCTTTTCGACAAGCGGATCTGGTTCAAACTTGCGGATGACGTTCTTGTATTGATCGGGGATATCTGCCGTTTCGAGCGATTCGGGTTTTTTGAGAAAGTTCCGATAGGCGGCGTTGACCTTCTTCATCAACTCCTGCCGCTCCTCAAGTTTTTGAATCTTATCATCGATTTTTTCTACGGCATCGGCATCATCGCTCGAAATGGCACTCCCCCCGTCAAGCCCGAGATTCTTACGTATGGCTTTTACGGCCCGGTCCCGCCACTCGAAAAACTCCTTCATTTTTTTATCGGCGGTATCGCCCTTCTTTTGGTTGCTCCGCGACGGAAAGTTAGAGCCCCCCGCTATCATGGTGCTCATTACTCTGGAACGAGAAGAAAGCACCTCCATGTATTTTCGAAGATACGATTCTTTGAACCGGGTCAACTCTTCGGCGGCTCGTTCTCTCTGCTCAGGGGTTATGTCTTTTGCGATGTCGTCATGGACGCTCTTGATCGCGTCGAAATACCCCTGCTGCTCTTGCTTGCCTCTTTCGTCAGGCGTCCAGCTTGTGCCTCTGTGCGCGGCTTGCGCAGCTTGGAGCGAAAGGTCTGAAGGCGAGAAGGGAATGAGGGTTTCGGCTCCATCCGGGCTTTCAGCTTTCTCCGGAGCCTTCTCCTCTTTTTTGGGGGGAGCCTCTTGAATCGGCTTTCTTTCCCGAAACTGTCGGAGAACCCTTGCGCCTGCCTCTTTAAATTCTTCCGAAAGCTTGCCCTTGCCGTCCCATTTTCCAGAAGACAACGACAGCCGGTATGTCAATTCCCTTGCTTCTTTTAACTCAAGGTCCGATACTGCGGCCATCCCGCTCGGGATGTGGGTTATGGTATAGGTCTTTTCCTCTTTGCGGTATCCGTAGTCGCCGATTACAAAAGCTGAAACGTCTTCCCGCTTTTTGTTGCCTTCCGCGTTCTTTTGGGCGATAGAAATCATTTTCCGCTTGAAGGAAATGCCTTCCATTGTTGCTTTGATCTGTTCTTCGTTGGCGTAAAGCTCTGCCTGTTCCTTCTCCCTCTTTTCAGCGAGATCCGATGCTATTTTTTCTTCAGCCTTTTCTTTTTCTTCGATCCGCGCTCTTTCGGCTTCGGCCTTTTCTTTGAGCGTCTGGTTTTTGAATTCAAAGTCCCTGGTTGCCTCTGCTTCCGCGATTCTTTCGGCAAACCTTTCAATCGCCCTTGCTTCGTTCAGCTGAGAGCCATGCCCGGCGGTTTCCCATTTGCCCGAACCGCCGACCGTTCGCATTTCGATCCGGTGTGTCAGTTGTGGAGACGCCCTTCGTTCTTCAGGGGGAATCCTTCCCACGCGGTATTCATATTTATTTCCATCCCGCATGGTTTCGATCGCGATGATCTCGCCGGTTTCTTCGACTTCTGCGGGGGCCTTGGCTTCTTCCTTCGGAGCCTCCTTCTTGGCTTCGGGCTTCTCTCCCTTTCGCTTCCCGATGAAACCGGCCTGGAAACCTTCATCCTTGGCGTTGACGACTTCGTGAGTTTCTTCAAGACCGCGCCGGTTCAGTTCTCTTTGTGCCGCCGCCCTTGAGCCAAAGGAATAGTTTCCTTTTTCATCTTCCCGGAAAACGAGATCCGGGGTTCCGGCTTCGGCGTTGCGGGCTTTCTGTTTGCTCCCGTCGATATCGATGTTATCCCGAAGAAGCATCCTTCCGTCCTTCTTTGACCCGTCGGGGTTATAGACACTGAGCCTGTCTTTTCCGCTGTCGAGATCGGCCTTGTTCACGTAGCGGGATTGGCCGTAAACGTCCCGGACCTTGATGATTTCGGACTTGGCTTCCGGTTCGGCTTCGGGCTTGGGGGAGAGCTTGATCTTGTGCATCTTGCCGTCTTTGGCCGATAGCACGATCTCATCTATGGTTATTTCTTTCCCCTCGAAAGCAGCATTCCCGACATATTTCTTTCCTTCGCCCTTCTTTACATAGGCGATGGTCGCGTGAGGCTTGTAGTCCTTGAACGTCTCTCCGGGAAGATCGACGGTTTCACCCACTCTTTTATTTGCAGACCGAAGATCGTCACTTTCGATATCGACTTTTACCACATCGTACTTGTCGGATTCGAAAATCGAGACTTTCCCCATCTTCGCCTTGATCGGACCCATACCCTCGAAGGCGGGAGCGATCTCGCCCGGGTCGAGCGTTTCCATGCCGTATCTGACGGTGACATGCGGCTCTGCCTCCCGGCCGTAGTTGTCATCTGGCGCCGTATAGATTTCCTTTTCGGGGATCTTCGCCGCGAATCTGCGGATGCTCTCGGCTTCCAGCTCGGGGAGATTGATTTGCGTGCTGCTGTAATCGTGAACTTTCGGCTTTACCTCCCCCTCGGCTTCCCATTGCACCGCCTTCTCTTCGTCGAGCTTCTTCAGCCTCTCGACGTTCTTGATCGCAGTCCACCCCTCTTTCCCTTTCGTCTCCCACCGGCCCACCGTTTCGCCGCTTACCTTGGCCTCTCCGGTCTTCCTGTATTCTTTCCCGTCGATGGTGATTTCTGGCAGCGGGGCAGGCATTCTGATCGCCTTTGACGGAACAAGCTCCATACCGCGAGGGCGGTCTCCAACGACCTCAAAGTCTTGCCACGGCAGAGCTGCAACCGGTCGGCTCTCGCCGGGCGGGAGGGCCTTAGGGGGAGACGGTCTTTCAACTACCCCGATAAGCCTCCCCTCCATTGGAAGCCGGATCGCCTTTGATGGAACTGGCTCAAGCCCTTTGACCGCGCCTTTCTCCTGTTCCGGCATAATGCCGCGCCTTAAAAGCTCTCTGTTTTGCTGGCCTATATCGACGCCTTGCCCCGGGACGTCGCCGCTTCTTGAAAGACCATATCCCTTCAGCGCGTCTTGTCTCTCGACTTCTTCGGACTCTATTTCTTCACGGGAGATCCGGTCGATCTCGGACTGTCTTTTCTTCGCCGCTTCCATTGCCTTGTCGGGAGCGGCCTTTTTCTCTCTCTGCCGCTTGATGTCGGCTTCGATCTCCTTTTGTTCTTCCGGGGTCTGGCCGGGAAAAAGGTTCTCCTCTGAAACATTCGCTTCTTCGGTGAGGATCTTATCGATATCGACACCAAGATGCGCTGGCTCTCTGGATCTTCTCGCGATTGCTTCTTCGAGAGAAAGCTTTCCGCTCCGAAGGTCCGCCCTCATCTGGTCAAGATAGCGCTGATCCCTGGTGTCTATCCATTGCGTCTTGTCGGCTGCCTCCGGCGCTTTTTGGGCCTTCTCGCTTCTCCCCATTACGGAGGCTCCGGCACCGGTGACGCCTGCGATCGGAAACACCGTCGCCGCTTCTTTCAGCGATTCGACGAAAAGACCCCCGATATTCTCCGGAAGGGATTGCCCGGTAATGAGTTTCGCCGCAAGCCTTGACGCGACATCGGCGGGCTCTTCGGCGCCTTCAGTGCTTCCTTCCGTCACAAAGTTGATTCCGGCCTTTTTGAGCTTCCCGAGAAAACCTTGCCCGGCTTTATCAAGCAGCTTTCGGGTCGAAAGGGCGTTGAGACCGGCCGATGCGAGCGCCATGAGTTCGGCGGCCCTCGCCGCTTCTTCTTCTGTTCCGCCGTTCTTTAAAACGTCTTTGTACGTGCTCGATCCTTCGAGGGCGCCCCCCGCCATACCGCCGACAAGCGCCGCCCCGATCTTCGCCGCATTCGCCGTCACATTCAGTTTGGTAAGAACGGAAGCCGTCCCGAGCCCCGGAATGTAAGTCGCCATCAGGGAGGGAAGCATCTGAGAGGTGTTATAGGCCCACCACGTAGGACTCTTGAGAAGGCCCGGGTTATCCCATACGTTTTTCCCCTTGATGCTGGCAGGCGGCTCGAACCGCTCCCCTTTTTTGGCGTAATAATCGGATGCCGTCTTTCCGAATTCGCTCACCGTGCCGCCAATTTTTTGACGGGAAGCGGAATCTGCGGAAATGGTTTCTGAAACAGCCTGATTAAAGGCTTCGGTCTTGTCGACGTTCTGCTTTCTGAGCTCGTCCATCCGCATGAGGACTTTGCCGCGAAGATTATCGCTCATCGAAGCATAGGATTTTTTTGGATCCGTTTCAGGAGGAATAGCCTGCCCCTTCAATCGCTCCCCAAGATACTGGATCCCGGTCCCAACGCTTTCCGGTATCCCCAAGACCCCCGCCGCAAACCCTCGCCCCGCCGACCCGAATACTCCAGGCTCCGGAGCTTCTTCGGGCTTCGGCGCCGCTTTATTGATCGGCATCCACTGATTCAACCCCTCATGGAGAACGAGCTTTTCCCCGGTCTCCGGGTTCGTTGCGGTCTTCGCCGGCTGCCCGGTGATCGTATCGATTCCGTCAACGTACCGGTTCGGGTGCTTCGGCCCCTTGAACTCGCTCGGCCAGTGGTTGTCTTCCCCCGGCATCGCGCCCGAAACGAACGCGGCCCGGTAGTCGTAATGGTGCTCCGGGTCGTCCGGGTCGTGGGAAAGCCCCATCCTTTGAGAAGTCCCGGCATACCAATTCTTGAACTCGTCCTCGTTATAGGCGAGCCACTTCCCGCCCGAGAGCACCAGCCTTTGACCGGTTATCGGATTCGTCGCCGTCGGCATATATCAATCCATCCTGAAGCCAGAAGGTAAGGGGGGAAGGTTGCTCTGTTGTTGCAACCATTTCGGCGTTTCGCCCTTGGCGATCCTGACCATATCGCCCTGCATCTCTTTATACGCAGCGTCGTACCCATCCTTGTCCATGACTATTTTTGCAAAGGGGTCCATGAATTGATTCATTTTGGCTTGGTAAAAGCCCCTTGTGTCATCGACAAGCTTTGCTTTATCGGTGAGATAATCACCCGACTCTTTCTCTGACGGCGCTGAGCTCCTGAACCTGAAGCCCTCTTTTTGAAGTTTTTTAATCACGCCGTCCTGTTCGCCCTTTTTGTATTCAACGGGCGTCCACGAATCGGGATCTCCGGGCTTGTATGCCCACACCGTGTCATAGGCTGGCTTTTCTTCTTTCTCGGGCTTCTGAACGTCATAGCCCGCCGCCTGCGCCGACTCGACAAAGGCGTTATATTTTGACGCTGGAACGAGTTTTTTACCGGCGGGTTTCCCGTCCTTGTAAAGCTCGACCTCGTAATTCTTCTCTTCCTTTACATCCTTCGTCCGGTATCTTTCGGCCTGAGCCTTCTCAAGATCGAGCTTGCTCTTTACCCCCATGATCCCGAGCGCTTGCTCCTTTGATCTTTGGGTAAGCTTCGGGTCGGAAAGGATCCAGTCCATGAACTGCGATGGATCGGAAGGCGCGGGGGCGGCGCCGTTTACCTCACCCCGAGACGTATCGATCGCAAGATCAGGGTAGAGCGCCTGCATGTTCCTTTGCGCTTCGGGAGCTGCGAACTTTTGGGAAAGAAGCCTTTCCTGTTCGGCCTGCTTCCTTTTCTCCATCCCCTGCATGACTCCCTGAAGGATCATCTGGACGGCGTTCTGCGTCGAACCAGCGGGGCCTCCAAAAGAATCTTTTTGGATAAACGGTAGCATGATCGCCATTTTTTACCCCTCCGAGAAAAGCTTTGAGAAAAGATTCGTGATCGCCTCAGAGCCAGATTCACTCCCCATGTAGCTTCCGAACGCAGGCGCAAGCACGTCCTGTAAAATACCCGACTGCTGGCTTCCCGGATTGACTACGTTTTCAGACGCCCTTTGCCCGAGAGCTGAACTTAACAATGACAGATATGGGTTACTATACCCCTGTGAGGAAAGCCATTTCATGTATTCCTCGTTCAATCCCTGCTGCTCAATTCCTCTTTCCGTCGCCCCCGCAGAAGTCCCGAGGCCAATAGCCTTCATGAAATTTTCCATCGAGGCATTTTCCATCACCGGAACCTGCGCGGCCCGGGTTGCGTCATTCTGGCCGGCCGAAAAGAGGTTCTTGATGTAGTCGGTTTCGGAGGTGAATTTCCTTGTATCGAACGCCCCCTTCTCGCCGTAAAGGGCTGTTGCAAGCTGCGCGTTGAGGTTGCTCATCATATCTTCTGCGGAGCCCGAGATCGCCCGGTTCGCGGCACCAGATGAGCCCGCGTTCTGCCCGATGAATTTTTCCTGTATCTGCGGGACGACCGACTTTTCCCACGTATCCATCGCGGGTTTTACGAGGGCGTCCTGATACCATGATTGAATCGCTGCCGGGTCGAACTCCCCGACATCATACTTTTGAACCCCTTGAGCGGTTCCCTGAAGTATTTTGTCGATCGCCGTTTTAGAAGTGGCGCTTTGCTGAGGCCCGGACAACAGACTGCTGATTGCGCCCCACCCCTTTTCTTCCATCCCGGTCGGCCCGGCAGTCAATTTTCCTTCGTAGGCCGGAACGCCCTGCCCGAGCTGGCCGGGTATAAACTCGCCCCCTTCGCCGGTCTTGCCACCCAAAAGCTCGTTAAGCTGCTTTAAGAGAGCGCTCTGCTCCGGGGTCATGGTGGATAAAGAGGTTGCGCTCGGCGCCGTCGTCTTTCCCGTCAGCCAATTACCGGAATCTTTTCCCATCGCTGTTGTCCCTCCAACAAAATTGGTTGCAGCGCCGACATCGATATCGCCTGACTGCATCGCGGAAGCCACCGCAGCCGCAGCATCATCCTGTGCCAGGTTCCCGCTCATAATGCCGTCTACGACAGATTGCCCGACAGAGGTTTGCGAGAGTGCATTTATCGCTGCGCTGACGCCTTTCCCGGCAAGCCCCCCGGCAATCGGGGAGCCGGTCAACCCTGTAGCTGCCGCCGCCGCTAACGCGCTAACAACGGCCGTAGCGAGTTCGCCAATTATCCCCATGCCGGTGGAATCTGCCGTGGACATCCCTATGCTTGATGTGTCTACAGCGACATCAGGGGATATGCCTCCCATTGTCCCCATCCCGCCGGGTCCAGTAACTCCGCTTCCAGGCCCATCGCCTTCGCCGTCACACATGCCTTATTTCCTTTCTGAACCAGAGTTTCTTTTCCCTTATGTTCAGCTCAAACGGTATCCCGCCGCATTTCGCCCACCACACCAACGCTTTCGGATCTGTTATTTTGCTTGCCCCAACCCACCCGACTATTGTTTCGGATTGTGAAATTTGAAGCTCAATATCCCTGAACTCTTTCAAAATGCTCTTTATGGCCGAATAGGGGAGCCACGGGGTATCGAGTCGGGCGCACCAAATCCAAAGCCATTTTTGCATTACCGTTCGGCTGCTCCACATCAAACTTTTTCCATAAGGGTTTGCGTTTTTGTATACCCTATTTTTTCAAGGGCCTTCGACCTGGTTGTTGTAACCAAAATCCCTTTCGCATTAAGCTTCTTTTTGAATTTACACACGATCCCGTCGGCTTCCTTTAAAATCCCCGACCCGAAATATTCCTTGTCTACCGAAAGAATGTGAACTGTGATTTTTTCGGTGATCGGGTTAAAGTCGCTCCACATAACCCCCCGTATGGTTTCGGACCGGTCTATGAAGGCGCCCAAAAGGTTCATCGGGTTCGCCAAGAGGATCGGCGCCCACTCGTAAAGCTTATCGATATTGAAGTCCCTCGGTTTCACCTGTTCGAAAAGATACCGCGGGATCAGGTGAATGTCCTTTACCTTTACGAACCGGAGACACGTTCCTTTTGGTTTCATGCCGCCTCGAAAGAAATTCGTCCGAAGGAGAACCATGTGCCGGCGCCCGTAACTCCATGCCACGGAACGACATTCCCGTCCGCATAGACAAGGGCAAACCCGGCGACACTTGTAACCCCGTTCCAGCTCGCACACGGGTATATGTCGTTTACGGCAGGTCGATACCCTGCCGGCAATAAAAATGCTGCCTGAGTGTATGTTCCGTCTTTGATTACGCCTTTAACGTGGACCGTTCCCGCGGTATCCTTGTAATACCCCGCAGGACTCCACGAGGCGTCATAGTTCACCCACGAATTAAGAAGCGTCGGCTCGATCCAGGCACCCTGAGCAATCTTCTGATATCTCGCGTCCCCCCGCGTCTCATTAAAATAGTGCGCGTGATCATCATCCCCGAGCCCCGCCAGACTCGCCCCATGATCGAGCGCAGCGATCTCTTTTATGATGAGGTTCACGGCATTCGAGATATCGGAATACATCGCGCCGAGCGCCTTGATGAGCTGCTTGAAATACTCGACCTGCGCCGGGTTCATCTGGTGGCCGGCCTTCGCGAGAATCGCGAGATCCTCCGGCTTCCAGGGCAGAGAAAAGGACGGGGGAAGGCTCATTTCATGCTCCCGGCCCGCTTCATGTAAATCATCATGGCGTGGATGCGAATGGTCTGGTTCGCCTCGTTATTCCGAAGGCGAATTCTATGAAAATCCCCGACTGCACCATTATCCGCCCGCACCCAAACCTTTTCGGCGCTCTCTTCTCCCTCCCCGAAAACTACGGTTTCGGTCGCAATGAGCGTTTCCTTTCCGTCGATATGCGCGTAAAAATCGACAAGCATGGTTATGTAAGGATCGCGATCGACAAGGAACTTGATCCACCCGAACCTTGCCTTCTTGCTTTCCTTCAAATAAGGGTTCCACCTTCCTGAAACCGCCTCGAAATTAATGCCGCCCCCAGCATCGTCGGCGCCGAAGTTGATCTTCCAGACGTTTCCTTCAGTATCCCCGGCGAGCGTAACCGGATACCCGGCTTGCCTTGTATTGTCATCCCACGCGATTTCAAGCTCATCCCACGTCGAATCGATTTCATCCAGCGTCAGACCTGTTTCCCCTTCTTTATAAAACCCGTAGGTATTGAATCCGAAATCGAACCTTGCCCACGATTTATCATCCGTGTTGTAGCAAAGAGACTTTTCGTTCTTCGTGCCAGAAGACTCAGGGTAAGAAACGATCACCTGTTGAAGTTCAGTGATCGGAATCGAATAGATTTTATCGAACTGCTGCGGGTCTATTTTCGCAACCGCATCCGGAATTTTTTGATCGATCTCGTAAACTTTAAGATTATCGGTTTCGAGTATGTTCGTCCCGCCGATGCACGCCATTACATCGGAATAATTAAAGCCTGAAAAAGTGGCGTAACACCCTAACGAAGAATCGATTTGCTCCCACCTGAAGGGAAGCGCGGCATCCCCGGTGTACCTCAATCTCCATGTCGAATTCGTAAAGAAGACAACCAGATCATCCCCGATAAAGTCGGCCGCCATGATCCAGTCTTGCGTAGGCGCGTCAACATACCCGTCATTTGTCCAGTCGTCGTGATCCTCGGCTTTCGGCCACCTGGCGCGCTGCGGGTAAAGCGTTCCATTTTCGGTCGTTCTCAGCGCGATTATTCTTTCCTTCAGGGAAAACATCAGGCGGCAGGCATCGACATCACTCGCCGCGTCTCCATCGATATCCATGAGAAGGTCCGCGAAATTCGTCCCGTCCCAATATTTTACCGGGTCTACGTTGTTCGTCACATAAAGCCGGTTTCTCGCGTTACACCCCCAGATGTAATCAAAGTCGCCTCCGGTCCACTCGTCAGCCCCGAGCACGTCTTCCAATTTTTCGTTCGCAGGATCGTACTTGCAGGCCCGGAGCTTATCGAAAACCATAAGGTCCGTTTCGCCGGTCGAGGTGTTCCAGTAACTTTCAATCCCGACGATCGAAAGCCCAGGATAATAATCATAGTCGGCGGTAACGGCCCCGGTGGTGTTCCCTGAAAAGGTGACATCGTAATCGCCGGTCTCGTAATCGATGGTCCCGGTCCCGTCCCCCGATAAAGTCCCGTCGCCATCATCCTCGATAAGAAGCGTCCCGTCCGTGAACGAAAGATCCCCGATCCTGAGCGGAAAGTTTGCCAGCGTCCCGGTGTAATTATCGGTTCCGGCGAGCCCTATCGCCTCGCTCGCTACGGCATGGACGAATTTTCCAAAAAGAACCCTCCCGTTTCGCTTGCAAAGGACACCCCTTCGAAGGAAACAATTCGTCATCGATGCCCAGGCATCTTGAGGGATCAGCCACGGCTGAAGGTTTTCCTCAAGCCCGTGCCGAAGATTGGCGATTAGGAATGGTTCATACGCCATTTTCAGCCTTCTTCCACGCGATAAACTGTTGTCTTTGCTCCATCATCCCGATCATTTGAACGATGGCCGGGTCTGGCTTCGGAGATCCTTCGACCGTCATGTTATTCCGGAAAGTCTCGATAGCCCTTTGATTTCCTTCGAGCAGCCCGAGAGAAGTCAACGTCAGCTCAAGATTCCAATGGTCGATGCACTTTCCGACCTTATCCTTCGGCTTATTCGGCTCTCCTTTCGGAGTGACAAGGAGCTCGACCCACGCGGGGCACCCAGATTCGCCGTCCCATGGTCTTTGGGGACACCCACCTTTGAACGCTTTCAGTCCTCTTATGCATGGAGGTTTTTTCATTAGGAAGACTCCCTGTTAATTTTTAAAAGAGGACCGACTATGTTCTTCATCTGCTCATATGTAAGAACATCGTTTTTTACGATGTTGCATTTCATGCACGATATGGCGCAGTTGTCCCGTGAATACGGACCCTTTGGGTCTTTCCTGTCAATCGAAATAGCGTCCCTTTTTGGCCCACTCGATCCTGCGTATTTCTTAACCTCTATTCCGCAATACACGCAGATTAAAGGGGCGCTTTTATACCACTCAATAAAGTCTTCACGGGGCCAATCAAGGACGGCGCTCTTGCGCTTCAAGTGTGATTTTAGCCTGGAATAGACAGCCCTTGGGTCGTTGTTCTTTTGCGCCCTTCTGCGTAACTCGTTATTGTATTCTTGCGCGTTGGAGAGGCCGTGCCTGTACCTTGAGCTATTTTCTCCACTTAGGTGTGGAAGTTTTAAACCTTTATTCCAAGCCTTACAAACGCCTTTTGTGCCTGCATTCCAGGGCCTCTGCCCTTTGTGGGACTCTGAAATATGCCTGCGGTGTTCCTCGGTAAAGTTCATTCCAGTTCTTGCCAGCACGATCTTACGAATTGCTTCAGGAGTATTTTTCATGCCCCTTCTGGCATGGCCTTGAATATACCTGCGCTCGTTACCGTTCTTATCAAATCTGTCCCTGATGCCACCGCACCCGCAAGCACAAAAGACTTTTGTGCTATCTGTGGACAAATCATTGGATTGGGCTAGTCCTTCGAACATGCAATCACTTCCTGGAAAAAGGGCGCGGAGTTTGCTCCGGTCGCACCGGTGCCGGCAGATCCAGTGTTGCCGGTTCCGGAAGCTCCGGTATTTCCGGTTCCGGCGGCAAGCGTTTTCCCGGTCGCCGGATAATAGGTGTTCGCGCTTCCTGGTCCGTAAGCGACAAGCCCGCCGGTTGGAGAGTTTTCCATTCCAACCGCGTACGCGCCGCTTCCAGCGACACCCGCGCCATACGCTTGATCATGATCATGGCTCGGGCCGCTATGTTCGTGCGAAGGGCCGGTATGCTCGTGCGATGGACCGGTGTGAGTATGAGCGCCCTGGGGGTTCACCGCTCCGCCGGTCGCGACATTCCCGCTCGCGGCATAGCAAAGCATGGCGTTATCCGTCCAGTCGGCCTTACGGGTCCAGCCGGTCGGAGCGAAGTTCTGCCCGAAGATCATCACGGTCCCGGCAGGAGCGTTCAAAACCCCCTGAACGTCCGTAAGGTGGGCGATGGTTTTAAGGGCGCCTCCGGGGGCAATGGTTTTGACAACCCCGGCCCGATTCACTATTTTTACAGCCGTAGCGTGCGCCGCCGGGTCGCTTCCTGGATCGCGCAACTGGATGGTGTTGTGCATCCCGGCCGTCGAGCTTTTTGTTCCAGGGAACTCGTGATCCCTCGAAAGCGCGTCTTCGAGGCAATCGTTATTCTCTCTGATATCATCGTCGGAGAGTCTTACCTTCTGGCTTCCCGCAGGCTTATCCTTATCCCACGCCATTTAAAACCTCCCGCTTCTCGGCCGCTTCCCGGTCGGAGCCTGCAAAATGATTCCTTTCCGGATCAACCCGAGATGATAGAGATAAATCGGCTCGTGTTCTCCGGCGATCTCCTTTTCCCCCTTATCGGATAGAAACGTGATCGCAGACCCGTAGGCGATCGCTCGCCCCCACAAAGGATTATCGATCTCCCCGGTAACGAGCGCGTCCGGAATGCTGCTCGTCTTTCGAAGCCTCGCTTCGTAAACGTCATCCGGAATCGGCCTCAAGATAAGCGTCCGGTCTAAAAGGAGAATATCGGTCGGGAGATTCTCGGTGGCGTAGTCGTGCGGGTATTCCTCGTAAAACCTCTGTGTATCCGTCCAGATGGTTACCTCTTCATCGTCAACGTAAGCAGGAAAGGTGACGCTCAGGACGGTATCTGGGAGCGCCTGGGAACCCGTGCTCGCCACCGTATTGAACGTGTACCACCCTTTAAACTCGGGGATTCCCGCTTCTATCGGAAAGACTTCCTGATAGAAATGGTTGATCTCAATCAGGATATCGGCATCCGAGATCTGATTGACGCTTTTACGCCCCGTCAGATCCCGGAATTTCGATATGATTTGCGCGACTGTCCAGGCCATAGGGCCTCCGCTACCTCGTCTTCAGGACTTGCTCGGTTATCGCAGCCGCCGCCAAGGTCGCAGGCGCCGAGGCCGGTTTTGCCGCCGTCAGGGTCGCAGGGCCGGAGGCAGGTTTCGGAGCGGTAAGGGTTGCAGGTGAAGAGGTCGCAACCGCCGAAGGAATCGCCTTGATCGCCGTGTTGCTGAAAGCGGCGGTCGTGACATCGGAGGCATCGGTCAGGTCGTCCGTGTTCGCCGTCCAGGTGGATGCGATGTTCGCGATGGCAATGTAGCCGAGCGCGACATTCGAAGCGTCGACGGCGGGGAGTGCCGCAAGAGCGAGCGCCGCGCTGTCGTATGCCTGGAGCGCGCCGGGAACCTTTGTTGAAATCGTTCCGGCCGCATCGATCTGGATGAGAATGATCCCGAACTTACTCGCCGTGATCTCGTGCGCCGCCGTAAAGGTGAGGTTGTCGGTCGCCGCCTTCGTGTAGGTCACACCGTTGATGGTATAGACCGCCGTCGCCGTGGTCTTGAACTTCTCGGCAGCGACCCCGGAAATGGCAAGCGCCCCGTGAACGAGAAGGCCATCGTTCATATACGTCCGCAGAGCGTTCCCGAGGGTTTTGAGGTCATCGACCACCGTTTTGAACGTCGCGTGGTCGTCGTGTATCTCCTCGATCAAAACCTCCACCGCGTCATGGGAAGTCTTTTGAGTCGCGTGATCGTCGTGCAATTCTTCGATCAGGGTTTCGACCGCATCGGCCTGGGTCTTAAAGGTCGCGTGATCGGTCCGAAGCTCGTTCGCCAGAGTCCGGACCGCATCCATTTCGGTATCGAAGGCGTTGAGCAGTCTTACGAGCTGCATCGGGTCGTTGATGGCTTCGAAGGTAATTCGTTTGCCGGTTCCCATCTATCTTTCTCCTTACGCGGCCGCGGCCGCCTGTTTTTTCCCGGGGCGTCTCATCTGAACATCCCCCGCCCCCTCGACCGCCTTGAAATCTCCCATGTTCACGGGAACGCACGAGAAGCGGTTGTTATGTCCCGCCTCTACGCTCATGAGGGCTTTAGTCTTCGGGTCGATGGTGTGCGCGTACACGGGGACCTTGAGGGAATTGAGATGCTCCACCACGGAAAGGGGGAGTTTATACGTGTGGCCGTGCCGCAATGCGGTATCGGGCTCTCCTTCTCTCCGGCTCTCCTTGAATACGTAGTTCTCGTATACGAAGTTGAGCGGGGGAGAGGGTTTTCCGGCAGAGCCCGGGTCCTCGATGTTCTGGAACCTGACCTCTACCATCGGATCGACAAGCTTCGAGCTTTCGACTCGATGCTTTATGATTCTTTTTCGCTCACTCGAAAGCTGGTCTTTTTCTCTCTCATTCATTTAATCGCCTCTTTCGGAGGGCCGGGGGGATCTCTCCCCCCGGCGTTTGGTTTACCAGTTGGCGGAATCTCCAAGGTCCTGATCCCTGTCGGCTTCGATGGCGACGTAATAGATCACGTCGCTGTCGTCCGAGAAGGAGGCAGAAAGGGAAACGCCCTTCCCGCCGACGACATCGGCGACTCCCGGGTTGCTCACGTTGATGAAATAATTCGGGGCCGTTCCATCGTCGGTGAGGGCATGGACGGTCTGGGCGGCACCGGTGTCGGGAGCAACTCTCGAAATACGGAACGTCCCTGCGCCGTAAACCTCGGAATCGATGACGTAATAGTTGAGCAACTTGCTCACACCGGCCGCGATGTCGCTGTTCCCTTCGACGAACTTCAGAACGTCCCCGTTCTTCGGAACGTGCGCTGCGTTCGTGCAGGTCAGGAGGTTTTCCGCGGCTCCACCGGTGGCGTCCATCGTAACCGATCGCTGATTCCCGATGGCTACCGTGTCGTATTCCGACACGTACCCGTCGGCGCTTTTTTTGGTGATGACGGCGGCGACCGCACCGGCCGCGTTCGCGGCGTAGTGCCAGAACTCCGAAGCGTCCCCCGCCTTGTTGAAATACTCGAGAACGGCGACTTCGTCGGCTGCCGCCATCGCGTTGAGAAACCGCGCGTAGGCCGGGATGAATCCCAGGTTTACGTTGACGATTCCGCCGGTGGAGATGAATTTTCCGGTTTTAATCTGTCCCATTTCTCACCCCCTCCTTAAACCGCCGCCGTTACGCGGAGCTGAAGCATGAAAAGGTCGTTCAGGATCCGGCCGGCCCACGGCGCAATCCACCCTGAGGTGGCGTACCGGTTGAGCGGGCTGCCTGCCGTATCGAACCCCTTCACGACGTTCTTGGTTTTGCCGAGATTCACCGTCCCGTAGGCGTCCTTCCCGATGATCGGAACGGGGTAGATCGGCGTTGCGTCTGCCGACTGTTTCGCGTTCGAGGAGTGAAGGAACCGGACGTTTCCGACCGCTCCCCACTCGGCGTCGTCCACTCCCATCTGTGCGGAGTAGCCCTGAACCCCCGTGAAACCTACGCAGGCTTCGAGGTCCATGACGATGGTGCTCTTGATGATCCCCCAGAAGGCGGCGCGGATCGGCATCGTCCCCTGGCCGGTTCCGGCCTTGATCGCGGGGGCAACAAAATCGGCATCGTTCCCGAGGAGCGTTTCGACCACGACATCGATGTCGGCGCGGGTGATCTCGGTCGGGGTGTTGCCGTTCACTCCTCCGGAGGCATTGATCTGGGAGGCGGTGGCGGCGAGAATGTCCCGCATCAGGGTGTCGAAGGTTCTCCCCTCGTTTCGCCCGAGTTTCTCCGAAGCGATCCGGGTCAAAACCGGGTCCTGATTGGTGAGGTCCACGACATCCGTGATCTTGACGTAGGTTCCGTACCAGGCGATCTGCGCCGTCAAACTGATGTTCGAAAGCGCCTGCGCGTCCGGGTCGGTTCCCTCCGGAAGGGGAGTCGTGGCGTCGGTGAGGTCATCGTAGCGGTGCCATTTGTAGATGGTCCCGCTCTTCTGGTCGAGCATCGCCTCCTGCGCCCATTTGAGATGGACGAGGCGCGGCATGGCCGACCGCAAAATCACTCGGTCGTAAAACGTGTCGAGTCCAGGCGGAACCTGGGTCGAGGTGGTTACCACATCGGGCATTTGTCGTATCCTTTCTTACCGCCCCGACAAAACGCGCTGAACCTCGGCCTCGAAGTCCTGATCCGACATCGTTCGGAACCGATCATGCCCCGCGACCGCCCCCCCGCCGCCCATTGACCCGGGCGACATGGGTTTCGTCGCGTTCTCGATGATTCTTTGCAGATCGTTTAAAATGTCGGCCCTCGGCGCGTTCGGCTGCTTTTGCGCCTCCTGGTACTTCGGAGACATCTTGGCCACCGTGAGCGCCGCGTGAAGCGGATTCGGAGCCCGAGCGATCATGTCGCGCAAGGTCGGTTGAGCGGTAATCATGTCGGGTAAATAGGTTCTGATGGTTGCCTCGTAGTTCGGGTCCTGTACCTTCGCCTCCAACTTCGCTATGGTCGTCTGGATCTCGGGGGTGATTCCCGGCCGCATGTTAGAAACGAGCTTTCTCAGGTCTTTCACGTTGATCAGCTCGTCGTCTTGCATCCCGGCCAAGGGATCTTCCGGAGGCGGCGCCTGCTGCTGAGGCGGTTGCTGCTGCCCCTGCATCATGAAGAGCTGAAGTCTCTGTTCGACATCCGCTCTCGCCGCTTTCTCGCTCGCGAGTTCCTGACGGACCGTCTGAACCACATGCAGCGGAACTGTCACGTTCGTTGCAGGTGCTTCGCTTGGTGCCTCACTCTGCCCCCCGGCGGCGGGAGCCGTTACGCCCGTTGTGGTGTCTTCCATGTTCCACCTTTAAAGCCCGATTCCCCCCTCCTCACCTCGGCCGCAGGTTGTGTCTCTTAAGCTTTCGGCTTTGAGACTAGAGCCCGTTCGAAGTGGGGGTACTGGCCGGCCGCGCCTTTAAAACAAAAAAGGCCGACTGTCCGGTGTCACCCGGTCAATCGGCCTCGATAATGCTCGCCTCCCTATGAGGCGGCTTTCAAGTGCTCGTCTTACTGCTCAGATTTTTATCAGCGTTTCCCTGCTGAACCCGCGTCCACCTTGGCGTTGATCTCGATATGAACGTGCTCAAGCCTCGGCTTCTTCTCGATCGTGATCTTGCAATGCGCCCCGGTTTCCTCGCATGCCTTCTCGATACGTGCGATCAGGGCTGAAAGTTGGGGTTCAGTCAATTCATCCCCCTATTGATAATCGGCATCCCCTTAACGCTTTCCATGATCGTCGCCGCTCCCTGTACCCTGCGATGGTTCCCGGCCTCCGTGTGCAAAATGGCCGGGGTCGGGATATCGAGGGGCAAAACCCACTCAATCGTAGCGTCTCCACCAACAGGATCAATGCGGAAGCATATCGTTCCCAAGAGTCTTTGTGGTTTTTCGGGCAGTATCAGGATTCTCTCCTTAATTGCCCTGCCACCAGGAATCGCCGGATCGACGTGCGCATAAACCAGAATAAAATAGACCTGTCCGTAATTCGCCTTGCGGTTGAGAATCTCCTCAAGGCTCTTTAGAAGGTCGGCTTTCATCTGTGTTCTGCAATCTCCGAACGTCAGGGTGCTGGGAAGAACATCCAAAGCCTTATGCAGCTTTTTTATGATTATCTGCATCTGGCCACCCTTGGTTTCGTAATAGCTTCAACCGGGGACATACCGGTCATGATTCTTTTCCGAATCGTATTGTAATTTACCCCGTAAGCCTGCGCCCAGTCGCTGAGACATTTCGTAACACCATTTATCGTGATGTTGCGCACCTTCCGGGTGTTCCGCATTTGTTGATGCCTCGAAGCCCATCTGCAATTATCTTTGCTGTAGTGGCCGTTGTTGTCGATTCGGTCAATCTGAGCACCCGAGAAAGGCCGGTCGCCCATATCTCTCAAAAATGCTTCGAACTTCATCCATTCTTCGCAGACTTGAATTCCTCGCCCCCCATAGTGCGGATATACTTCCAGGCTTGCGTTTGTGCATCTCCCTATCATGCTTCTCCAAACAGCATAAATCTTTGTGTGCGCGTAGCCATGCTTAAAGTGCCATTTGCACCCGCAAGATTTCGTGTTGCCCTTCCGCAGATTGCCAGCATAAACCAGCGCCTGCTTGCCGCATGTGCACCGGCAGAGCCACCGACTCCCTTCGCGGCCAATGACAGTCAGATCTCCAAAAATTTTCCCGCTTAAATCTTCTCCACTATAGCATCCGCATGATTTTGTCCCACCGAACCTCAGCAACGATGCCCTGACCACCTTCATTTTTCCGCAAGAACATTTGCATAACCAAAAAGCGTTGCGGTTTCTGACCCCATCAAATCCCACGACTTCCCACTTTCCGAATTTTTGCCCCATTAAATCGATGACCTGCGACATCTTCTGACTTCCCCTTTCAGTTTCCCGTTCTTCAATGCGCGGGAAGACGGCGGGAATTTCCGTCTTTTCGGGAGCTACCCTATCCCGCGAGTTCATGCTTGCCCCATCGGTTGCATATTCTCTATCTGTTGTGGCTGTGATTCTTGTGGGACCCTGATCATGTTCAAAAGATTTTGAAGAAGTCCAAGCGTCTTTGAAAAATTCTCAAGGTCTATCCCTTGCATCTCTCGAACCATCTTCGCTCTGTCAAGGTCGGCTTTGGCACGCTCCCCTTTCGCTTCCTCGAGGCGCTCTCTGGCAGACGCAAGCTTTTGAGCACGATCCGCATTCATCAACGAAGCCGCGAGCTGCTCCATCTGCTGTTGCTGTTTCGCCGCCTGCGCCTGCCCCTTTTCCTCGGCCGCGACCGCCTCCTTGAGCTTGTCCTTTCGCTCGATCGGGGCAAAGTCTATGACGTGCGTCCAGGGTATCGGAGCCCCCGCCTTCTTCCAGGCGAGAATCTGAGCGTAATGCTGCTGGCGCTGTGTATCCGTGAGCAACCCTTCGACCGGAACGCAATCGTATTTCCCGAAATCCCTTTCGTAGAACTCCCGCGTCGGCGGCTCCCCCAAAATCCTTTGCACCTTTGCGGGGGTGAAATTCTTCTGGATCAGCCGAATCTGCTTTCTCCCGAGAAGCGCTTTTGCGTTCCGATGGTGAGAGAAAAGGCTTTGAAGCGTCGTGAGGCCGTTGGCGCTACGCATCTTGGCGAGAAGGGCGGCGACTTCGATATCGTCGTTCTCCGCGCTCCCAAGCATTTCGGAGTTGACCCCGGCCACCTCGTCGTGGTCCTGATCCATGATCTGCATCGCCTGGAAGAGCCCTTGCGGGATCTCGGGGGAAGCCAGTCGCTGCGCGTCTTCCATTTCTGCGTTCTTGTCCATCCATACTACCGCCGAACCTGAGGAATAAAGCTCTTCCTCGTTCACGACGCTCCCGGTCTTCGCCTTCCACCCTTGTCTGATCACCCCGTCGAGCATGTCGAGCACCATCGAGCGGCGCCGGTTGCTCTCTGTCCCAGGATCCCGGCAGCACCTTACGACTCCCTGCATCCGGTATTTCGGGTCTTCGTCCTCGGGGGTCCAGTAACCCGCCTCTAAAACGAACGGATATTCGTCGAGGCCGGAAGGATCGAGCCCCGAATACATGAGCTCACCCTCCACAAAAAGATGCAGGTCCACGCCCTTCCGCATGCCCTTGATGACTTTAAGCTGAGGGTATCTCCCCGCGAAAAGCCGGATCAGCTCGTCTACTCTCCGGTCTCCTTTATCCGGCATCGGAACGATTCTCCCGGTTTGCGTGTCGGCGAGGATCCGGTAAGGGCGGTGCGTCTGAACATAGAAGCGGTCGTATTTCAGGTTGTACTCGTTGTTTTTCCCCTTGAGCGGGTAGAATTGCTGGAACTTCGCATCCGCCCCGCACCCCTTGAGCTTTTCGATGTCGCTCTTTCGCTCGGGAAGCATTCCGTAAATCTGATCGCGGGTGAAATAGTCCCTCGTAAAGACGAACCCGCAATCCGTATCGAGGTTCCGATCCTGAAACGATGGGTCCAAAACATATCTGTTGTAGGGGAGGCGCCGAAACTTGATGTCTCCGTTAAGGAGATCGTCCGTCCGGTCCACCCACGGCTCAATTAAATTCATCCCGGTGATGACCGGCCCGAACTCGAACGCGGAGGAAGAGGCGAGATGCCCCCCTCCGCTCATCATGATATACATGAGAAGGCCGGAAAACTGAGAGGCGGTTCTTTCATCCGCCCCTTCGACCGGATCCACCTTCAAAGCGAGAAGGTTTTTTTGCTCGTAGCCGGCGACCAGATTGACGATCCGGTGCGTCTTATTCCAGACGAGCGCCTCGCGGTCTTGAGATGTGAGATACAACTTGTCGCGATTCGTCCACTGATTCCCCTCGCGGAACTGGATATCCTTTTTGGCCTCTTCCCAATACGTTTGCCAGTGGGATTGGCCGGCGTTGTAAGCCTCTTCGGAGTCTTTCTTGATATCGCGGTCCGTCGCCATTACATCATTCCCCTTCCGAACCGGCTGTATTTCGCCTTAAGCTCGGCATGCTGGCTCTTTGTGATATGCGCATTCGCGGTCGATGTAATGGGTTTCGAGAAGCAAAGGCACAGGGCATCGAATTTATTCGGCGATCGCTTCAAGAGGTCTTTCATCGTGTCCTTTTGCATCACCCGGATATATTTCCCTTCGATCCGATATGTCGGGATTCGAAGCTCCTCTAAAAGCTCCTCATCCGGTGGAAGCATCGCCCCCGCATCGGCTCTCAACCACTCCCTGACTCGCCACGCGAGGTAATCACGATTGATCTTGAATTCACCGAGTTCCTTTTCGTCGGGCGCAAGTTCTTCCGGGCTTTCCTGGGTTTTGACCGCCTTTGCGGTGAACCCGTGACGCATCATGTCCGGAGCCACTCCCGCCCCGACCCCGTTCGCATCAACGTTGGTACAGACGATAGGCTTTCCGGCCACGTTCTGCCGCGCCCTTTCGGATGTGACGATGATATCAACGCCATGCCATTGAATCGGCATCGGGACCCACCCGCCGTACTTCTCGACCATTGCGGTCGGGTCGTGTCCGAATTCACCAGGATCAAGGCCGGCCACCCCGTCAACTCCCTGCGGGAGCTTTTCCCCGTACCTTGAAACGTAAAGATCCCACCGCGAACGGGCGGCGGCTATCCACTCTCTTGAGATGAGCTGGTTTGTCCCCTGTGCAGGATATTGCCCGAGAACCATATAACTGAAAGCAGGCTCCATCACCTTGTACCGGCCCGGCTTTAACGGCGGATACTCTTGCCCGCTCTGGCTTTTCGCGGTCATCCCGACCAAAAATGAAGGAAGCTCGAACATTTCCGCATCGGTTTTTTCGCCTTCGAGCATCGGCCGGCACCATTGATTTATCCTGCGGATGGTCGTTTCTCTCGTTACCGCACCTGGGATCTGGTCTTCCCCGGTAACAACATTGGGATGATTGAACGCGGAAAGGTGGATAACGCTCGCCCGGCCGTCCCTCTCCATCCGGTAAGCCTCTCCGACTTCGGAGCGGGGGTTGAACATAACAAGGAGCCTTGCATGCCCCCCAGACATACAGGACTCAATTCCCCGGTACACCTCGTCCGGTACGGCATCCCCTTCGTCGATGATAAAAAGGAGATACGGAGCATGTTTGCCCGAAAATTTTGCTTCCCGCTGCGTCTCCGTCCCGCTCATCGGGATTGTCACTCCCGTCAAAAACGATTGGGGGCTCCTCTCGATATGGAGAGAAAGAGTCTTGTCTGAATCGAAAAGCTTTTTCTGGCTCTCAATGATTCCGCCGATCTGACCCCAAAGGAGTTTTTTGAGGTTCGATTCGGGCGGAGCTGCGGCGGTAAAAACCTGAGAATTTTGGAACGACTTGTAAAACCAAATTGCTACGCGAGCGGCCGCATGAGTTTTCCCTAAAGCGTTTCCTGATTTCGCGATCGTGACCGGGTTGTCTCTCACCGACTCCATGAGGCGCTTAACGTCCTCGGTGTAGAGTTCCCCAAGAACATCGGCCCCAAACCCAACCGGATCTTCTTGGTACTGCTCGTACCCCCCCGAAACAAGAGCAAGCGCCGCCTCAAGACCCACGGCCTTGATGATTTCGTCTGCGATGTTGCTCGCGGCGGCTTGAGATATCACTTCTTCGCCTTTTCCTTGATCGCTTCTTTTACCTGTGCCTGGGCCTCAAGAGGAAGCGCCGCGAGAATCGACTGAACCATGCGCGTATCGGTGATATCGATCTTCTGCCCCGGAAAATCCCCCCTGAGTTTCAGAAGAAGCTCCACCGCGCTCTGCTTTTGCGCCATGTCGGTGACTACGATTTCGAGAAGAGACCCGTCTTCGTCGCACGAAATGACCCGGGCGACGCCGACCCTATCGCCTGCCTTCGCCTGCCTGGAAGAGTTGAGCTTCTTGCTGTAGATCGTCACAGGCCCCGCGATCTTCTGGAATACGCTCTTTTTCGCTTCGAGCGGCCCCCGCATCTCTTCAAGGAGCCGATCCAGCGTGTAACCGCAGGCGTCGAGCTTCGCGCGGGTTTCCGCGATACATTGTTCGGCTACGCTGGTATCGGTTGCCATTTCACCATCCACCCAACCATTTTCCAAGCATCATCGCTGCCCCGCCCAGGAACCCACCGCCCGCGCTCGCGGCAATGTCTGATTTCTTTTTCCCGGTAACGTCTTCCTCAAGTTTGTCCTTCCACTCCTCGCACCGATGAACCCGAGTGGCGCAGGTCGTTTTCATGTCAAGCATGAGGTCAAAAAGGAATTCAAGCTTCCGCTCCTGGGAGGCTTCGGAGAACATACGCTTGAGAGCTGCCCTATCTTCGTAGAGCACGGACGGGTGAGAAAATTGCGCCATGTCCATCCCTTCACCCTTGGCGGCCCGGAACCGGCGGCTCTCTACGAGTCTGGCCCCATTGGGGCTCCCGGTATGCCGCACGGCCCCGGACCATATCAGCCGACCACCTTGAGGTTTGCCGGGTCCCTGAGCATCGCCCCGGCAATCGCGTCTGCGAGCATCGACTGAATTTCGGCCTCTGATTTCCCGGCGAGGCGCTGAAGGATGGCATATTGCTGCGTTGCGAGCGCGATGGCTTCAAGAGCCAGCCGAGCCAGAATGATCGCCTCCTGTGTCATTTCGAACCCCCTTCCGCCGCCGAAAGTAGCTTCTCGATGTAGCCTATGACTTTCGCCTCGAGATCCGCCGCCGGTATCGCCCCGGATTGAACGTATCGACCGTACATCAGGGCGGCCGGGTGGAGCTCAAGGAGGACTTCGCGTTTCGCTTTGAGGATCTTAATTTGGGATTCGGTGAGATTGGGCTGCGCGGCTTGCTGCTGGTACAGGTCGTACTGGCTGTTGTAGGATTCGAGGAACCAGGTTGCCTTTTCTTGGGGTGTCATTTCCGCGACCGGCTTTATCCCCTGAAGACCGGCACAGCCCGCGAGAAACGGCAGAAGACAAAGGGCTATGACCACCTTCCTTGCGGCGTCCTCGTCCCGCATGATCTCGTAAACCGAGAACGCAAGCCCCGCCACGATCGAAATAACGTCCCAATGCTCCGGGCTCACCGCGATCCCGCAAAGACTCAAGAGCCCTATCAGGCCCCGCTTTGTCGATGGTTGCGCCCACAATCGTTTCAGCCGCTCGATCTTTGTCATGTCGGCCCCTTTCTTTGGGGAGGCCCGGGATTTTAACCCCGGACCTTTGAGGAGGAAAACGCGGGAGAACTGTTCTGGCGGAGTGTTTCAGACATTTCGGCACCTGTCAAATCAAGGGGGGGGTGTTCATTAACAACCCAGATCAACTCTTGATCATGTCATGATCAACTCACGAACAAGCGGTTTTTTTATGTGACCTGGCATATGCCGCCCATTCTGCCTTAATTTCCCGCTGTCGTTCGACTTTTGAGCGCATTTTCTCAGTCATCAGCTCATACCACCGAAGGAGCTCGGTCTTGAGGTATGATCTCCGGCACCCATACGTCACGCGACATGGGATCTTTACTTCGGAATCCCACCGCTTGAGTGTCGAAAGAGAGATGTCCAGGAACTTCGCGGCGCTCTTATCTCCCCTGATGATTTGTTCTTCCATCGGCTATTTCCCCAACATCCCACGGAAGAGGTCCATGTCGAAATTCTTTCCCGGGCAGGTGCGCCCTTTTGCCGCCTCACGATGCCCGAGGACTTGATCTTTCGGTATCCGGAATATTTCCATAAGGCTCCGTACCAGCTCGGCGGCGAGCTTGAGCTTATCGGGGGAGGGGTGTTCCTCGTCAAAGTTTCCGATCAGGCAGATGCCGAGGCTTTTGTCGTTCATCCCGAGGCAATGCGCGCCTCCCTGGGTCAGAGGCCGGCCGAGAAGAATCTCATTTCGCGAGATCCCGCACGGATGTGTGATCAGCTCCACCCCGCAATGGTAGCCCACGTTTTTCCATCCGTTCGTTTCTACGTGATACTGCCGGATCGCCTGCCATGATACCGTTCCGCTGTCTTTTGTTGCGCTGTGGTGCATGATGATGTGTTTTGGAGTCATGATTCCCCCTCAGCCTTCTCCTTGATCGTTTCTTCGGTGATTTCCTGAATCCTCGGCCGCCAGACCATCGCCTTTCCCCCTTTTTTGGCTTTGATCCGACGCCAGCCCCACAACTCGAGTTTCCCCCCGCACCGGAGCCATTCGAGAACGTTTTCCGTGCAATCCGAGTCGGTGATCTTGCGGAAATGCTCCGAGAAGGAGGACCCGCAAGATTGAATCGCTACGATCCCCCGCTCTGCATCCAGCGCAATCAGGTCGATGAACCCGAAAAGGTCTTTCCTGATTCCGCCCCCTGGGTGATTCGGGATAACCTGCCACTTCTCGGTGATTGCGACCACCCGGCCGAGATTCCGGAGCTCCTTCAGCGTTCTTTGTGTCGGTGATAATCCCGCCATGCTCCCCCCCCTCAGGCCGCCCGTTTCCAGTTAATCCGCCGTGACTCAGCCGCCATCTTTCTCCGGATCTTCTTCTTGATGACGAGCCTTTCGAGAAACTTCGCCGTTCTCCGCCCCGCTTTCGTTTCCCATCCTTTCCCGCGATTGTGTTGGGTCGCCGCCCCGCTCGAAAATATGCTGGCGAGCATCCGGGAAAAAAGACGCTGATTCGGTACTTCTGTTTTCATGGGCACTCTCCTAAATGTCGGTTGTTTGATCCTAATCGCCTCTTCTTGAATTTCTTCCGTCATGGTCCCCCCCTGTATTTGCCTATCAGAACGGAATATCGTCGTCCGGCATCATGTTCGAAGGATCTCTCTGAGGCGGCGGCTCCTGGCGCTGGCCGTCTGTTCTCTCTCCCTTCGGCGTCAAAAATTGAACTTCTCCCGCGATAATCTCCGTGGTGTATTTCTTGTTCCCGTCTTTGTCCGTCCATTCTCGAGTCTGCAGGCGCCCTTCGAGAAAAATCTGAGAGCCCTTGACCAAATATTTTCCGCAATTCTCCGCGAGCTTTCCGAATGCGACGATACGGTGCCATTCCACCCTGCTTTTCTTTTCGCCTGTCGTCTTGTCTTTCCAATCCTCCGAAGTGGCGACCGTAAAATTGGCGACAGCATCGCCGTTCGGCATGTAACGGACTTCAGGATCCTTTCCCAATCGACCAATGATGATTGCCTTGTTAATCCCGCTCATGATTTCATTCCCCTCCTATTTCGGTTATTTCGCCCTTGCGCTCCTTGTACCATCCGCGCTTGTCTTTAATCAGTTGGCATCCCTGAACGAGCTTAAAATTCACCTGCAACCCGTTCGGGTTTACATCGCTCGCCCAATTCTTTCCCGCTACGATCTTGAGCTTTCCCGGTGATACCGCGAGAGCAAGCCGGGATTTCTCAGTTGACCGCCGGCCGCCGAGCCCGTCATCCTGGCCGGGGTTCTTTTGAAGCGCAATGATACACACCGCGCCGTTGAGTTTGTTGTGTATGTCCTTGATGTATTGGCCCATTTTATAAAACTCATCGTGACACTCCAAAAAATCGATGACGTTCAGGTTTCCAGGCCCCGGAAAAATTACGTCCGCAAAGTCTGAATCCCTGCGGTAGGCGTCGAAGTTCCATTTGTCGATCAGAATATCGAACTTCTCGAGCCGCTTTTTAAGCTCACCAGCGTCCATTTCCGAGTTGAAGTAATGGATTTTCCAGTCGTGCCGGTTCTCTTTCACGATGTTCAGGAGAATCGCGGTCTTTCCTGAATTTTTTTCCCCGGCGATGGTGATGATGTTTCCCGGCATAATCTCTACGAGCTGAGGAAGCCCGAACGGGAGCCACATCCAAACCTTGTCGGATTTTGCGTTTTTGAAATCCATTACATCGAGCTGGCTCCGGTGGGGCCGATACCATCCCCTCCTGTTCCCGACTCTCTCGATCACCCCGAGAGATACGAGCCTTTCGAGAGCGATCGTCCGATTATGCCGCTGGATTCTGTCTTTGAAATCCATATCCAGATCGAGATCTGACACGCTGAATTCTCCTGGTGCCGCGAGAACCCACCCCTCGACCTGCCCGGTAAGGTCTTCGATTTCAAGCTGCTTTCTGAGTTCAAAGACTTCTGCCATGTTTCACCTCTCGGTAAAGCTGGAATCGCTCCTCCTGAGAACCGCAAGCGAGAATTTCAAGGTGATATTTATAAAGCTCGACCCATTGGAGAAAATCCCCACGAAGGTCGAAGTCCTCCGGGGTTAAGCCTGCCATGACCTTTCGGCACATCCTGAGAAAAGCGCCGACTTTGTTCGAATACGTGACCTGCCATTTCTCGAATTCCCTCAAAAGCGCCTGTTGCCGCTCCATCTGCCTCGTAACGGCCGGATCGGGCTTTTCGTCCGAAAGTCCGAGTTGGCGCTTTGCATCCGGAAAGGAAAGTCCGTATTTCATTTTCACGTAATCGATCACGTCACCGCGGGCGCCGCATCCGAAGCAATGAAAATGCCCGTCCGGATATACGTGCATCGATGGGTCCTTGTCGGCATGAAAGGGGCACACCCCGGCGAGGTGGTTGCCGCATCGTCGAAGCTCAACCCCGGAAGCCTCTATGATTTGAGCAATATCGATTTCAAATTTATTCATCTGAGTCACCTGGAAGGTTGATGTATTCTCTTTGAACCACCACGGGCCGGTTCTTCTGAGATTTCAAAAAAAGCTGGTCGTATCTTTTGCGGAGCTTATCCGGCGAAAGGACGTTGGTGCATTCGAAGGGATCGGATTGCGCCCATCGAATCAGGGCTTCGATTTCTTCGGGCTTTCTCCCGTCGAGGCGAATCATCAAATCGAAGGACTTTGCCCACGATTGGAAGTTGGGAGGTTTTGCGTTTTTGTTTCGGAGGCGAATCAAAGAAAACAGAAGTTCGCTGAGTCCGATTTCGATGGAATCGGACAAGAAGATATTCTTAACATTCTTGTTTGTGTTCCATCGGGTGTCCGTCTGGTGTTCTATCGGGTGTCCGTCTGGTGTATCGTCCGCTGTACCGTTGCCTTGATATTTTTCGTAATTAAGTATTTCAATTAAGGATGTTACATTATATTTCCGCTGTACTATCTTCTGTTCCATTTCTGATTCAAGTTCGGCCAAAAATCTCCGAACTTTTCCGCGTGACCATTTCCATCTCTTTGCAAGGGTGACTTCTGATAAAGCCGATTCGCCGCGCTTGACCTCAATCCGCTGCCCGGAAATTCGCACATGGCCGTCTTTGTGGTTTGCTGAAAGAAGAAGATCGACCCATGCTTGGCCGCGCGTGAACTTCTCTCGCTCCCACAGATCCAAATCTTGCAAGGCCCTCCAAAGTTTGATGTAGCCTCTGTGCATCGCGTTATCCCCTGCCTTCCATGATAACCGCCTTCACCCTCTTCCGGAGCTCTTTCAAAAGTTGCCGCCTCGCTTCCGCATACTCCGGTTCCCGGTGGCGCTTCACCTGTTCGAGCGCGATCCTCAGCCGTTCGAGTCTGGCGGCTTTCTCTTCGGGGATCATGCTCCCTCCGCGATGTACTTCCAGACCGTTTTCCGGCAAAGGCCGACTTCCCGAGATATCGCCCGAGTCGAGTACCCCTCCCGGTGCATCCTGAGTATCTTTCGGACCTTCATGTAGTGCGCCCGATTGCTCTTTTGTCTCCTCTTCCGGAGACCTAATTTCAGCCTGTACTCATGCAAAGTATTTACATGGATTCCGAGCACGTAGGCCACATTGTCAACCGTGTGATATTCCTCTTGCATTACTCGCAACATCTCGGTTATGTCGGCCGCATGGGTCTGGTTATTTCGACCGCGTTCGGCGTTGTATGCTTTGAGCTTTGCGGGCCAGTCGATCGGCTCGAAATTCGGAAACATTATGCCGCCTCCCTTCTTATCCTCGTGTTCGCCCACCCGCGCCCCCTGCGTTTCATCTTCCCCGGAAGCGTGATCTCTCCCGACTCCACTCCCTCCCGGATCCTTAGCCCTTCAGGGCATCCGATACACTCCGGATCGAGTGGGCTATCAATCGACCTGACCATATCGACGACTCTCCGCTGTCTGTGGAAACACGTATTCGGGGTGATCTTCGTGTCGGCATGGCGAGGGCATGGGAACATCGAGGCCAAGACTGCTGCGGCTGAAGTGGTCATAATGTCTCCATGATTTGCTTTCCGATCCATTCGGCTACCGGGACTGAAACGGCATTTCCAAGTTGGCGATATCGCTGAGAATCGGACATTTCGACTCTCTTTCCGTTGTCGATGCCCCATGCGGTATGCCCGTCAGGAAAACCCTGAAGACGCTCGCATTCCGTTGGGGTTAAACGGCGCACCCCGAAAGTGCCGGCCAGCAACGGCGACGAATCGCCCTTATTTGTTTTCCCGCTTTCGGCTTTTAAGGGCTGGCAGATTTCTTCAGGGGAACCTCTTCCATTTCGGACAAAACGGGATTCGAAGCAAATTGCCACTTGCCCCCCGCCGTTCAAATGACTCTTATCGTGTTCCATTGATCGGAGAGTTGGCGCGATCTCAGAAGCATCCGCGCCGTGGTCTTTACAGGAGAACCCAATCGTAACAAGCGGCGTTCCCCGTCCCGTCCCGTCCTCTGAACCATCAAAGCTCCGGCCTCTGAGGGTGTGAGCGATGATATGCCCGGCATCAACGGCCTGGTTGCAATGGAAGTTCCCGGCATCATGGCTACGTGGTCCCGAATTAGTGGCAAGAGCCCCGACGATTAGATTCTGGCACTCATCCCCGCTCGGCCCTTCCGTTCCCTTCGACCACTTTGAGGAGACGGAAGCAACTACCCGTGAATCGGACAATCCGGATAGGGTTTCGGGTTCAAGTTGTGATCCGGGCAATGCATGCTGCAAAGCGCCGGCTCTGTGTCCGGAGATTGGCAATCGCATTCTGTCGGGCACACACACAACCGGGTCTTGTCCTCTTGACTCTCCAGTTCGCTCGACTCCCCGGCCACTCCCCGTAAGGCTTGGAGCAACATCGGCGGAAGCGCTTTCCCCCGCCGCTCGGCCCTTCGGAGAATTCCCGCGCAAGCCTTCGGTGATAAGAAGTATTTCGGATGGACATTTTCTTCCAAGATGGCCGATAAGGAAGATTCTTCTCCGTCTTTGGGGAATTCCAAAGTATTGACTGTTAAGAGTTTTCCAAATCCCCACATACCCGAGTTCATCCAGCCCTCGAATAAGGACGGCAAAATCTCTTCCCTCTTGGCTTGAAAGAAGTCCGGGTACATTTTCCACGACGACCCACTCCGGTTTAAGCTCAGAGATAATTCGACGGTATTCTTACCAAAGGCCGCTTCTTCCTCCAGCCAGCCCTGCACGTTTTCCGGCGACGGATAAATCTTGGCATGGGAATCCTCCGCAAATGAGGTTGGGCCGAACAAAGAAAGTTGATTCGTTGATTTTTTTGACATCGTGTATCCTCGGAACATCCGGCCAATGCCGGTTGAGTACCGTGTTGCAGCTTTTGTCAATTTCACATTGAAAAAGGCACTTCATTCCGGCTCGTTCGAAACCGAGATCAAAACCGCCTATTCCTGTGAAAAGCGAGCCGAAGTTCATCTCCCCGTACTCCCGGTTCACGACTCCACTTCCTCTTCGGCTTCGATATCCTCAAAATCCGCTTCAATCTCAGCGGCCAAATGAACGAAACACAAATCGTCGTGGTTGTATTCCGATAGGCGAGTCGGGCACCCGGGGAAGGTGCAGAACCCAGGTTTCGCCTTCGGCTTGGGTTTTACGTGGTATTTTCTCGAAGCGTTCCGCTCTCGCGCTTTCTCTTTCCTCACGCGATCTTGGCATTCCGGGCAATCGACCTGCTTTGAACGCGGATCCTTGTCGAAGATGTTCGGGCATGACCGGCATTTCAGAGTTACCCTGACGAGGCGGCACCGATAGAGGGCATGATGCGGGCAACGGCGCTGGCCTGCCCCGAGAATGATGCAATCTTCGGAAACTACTTGGGTGCCGCATTGGAAGGTGTAGAGTGCGCTCATTTCCCCCACTTCCTTTCATGGCATCGCTCGAACTTGCAATAATCCCCAGATATCGCACACACAAAAACGTTAGGATCGATCCTGAGACGAAGCGCCTCACAATCCTTAGCCTTCTCTCTCCACGCTCTCCGCTCGGCTTCCTCTCGCTTCTCGCGCCAGCCGTATTCTGTTTGAGATTCCGTCATTGCCGCCTCCCTCTACTCAAAAATGGCTTCTTTAAGCTTCTGCGAAATTGGATCTTCCCCGACAAAAGCCTTGTGTTCCTCGATGACCTTGGGCTTACACGAGACATGCACCTTCCTCGGAAGATTATCGACATAGACGGTGGCGTGTTTCGTTGGGGCGAGGCGCCGCCCACAATGCCAGCAAACGCCTATCCCCATTCGCTTGATTCGATCCATACGACTCGCCTCCTGATGTGGGTTCATCGCGATTCCTCCTCTTGAACGTCTTCGAGATCCGGCATCAAGCTTCCGTTACGTGACAAAACCAGAATGTAAAAAACAACGGTGAGGCAAAGGAGCAAGAAAAGACCGACGAACAGGAGAGCTGTGAACATTTTGAGCCTCCCTTTCAGGTGAGTTTTTCGAGCCTCTTAAAAACGATGAGTAAAAAGCCAAGGGCTAACGCGTAGAGGGTGAAGGGGATCATCTCGCCTCCCTGTCGTAAGCGTCCGCAGCATCAATCAAATTCTCGGCGGCGCATGAAAGGTATGTCGATATGAAATGCGTCTTTGTCGGCTCGTGCTGGTGGATGTGACGGGCGAGAGAAATGAGGTGCTCGGCTTTCTGAATCAGGGCTTCGGATTGGGGTGTTTCGGGCATGGTGGCAACCTCCGGTAGAGCGTTTGAGAGCGTTAACTTGTTGCCGAGCTTGGGTTATGCTGCTTCTTCTTTTCTGATTTCGCCGTTCGCCAGCAAATCGACGAACCACGTCTTGTCGACCTTCCTGATATCGATCTCGTTCACGTTCTCGATGATGTAGGCGCGGATGTCCCATTCCCGGATGAACCACATATCCCCGCCCTGTTCCTCGGTCCGCGCGGTCCCTCGTTTCTTCGCCCTGAGCTTTCCGGTATTGATTGCGCGGGTGACAAAATGAACATCGACGCCGAGGCATTCCGATACAAACCTGGCCGAATAACCTTCTATGTTCTGGCGACACCTGAGGCGTTTCATCTTGAGGCAAATCGCCGCAACCGTTCGCCTTGCGTATCCAGCCGCAACCATCTTGAGCTGTATTTTTTCGGGGCAATACCGGGCGAAATGCTGAAGGGTTTTTTCTTCCTCTTCCGTCCAGTAGGGTTCCTTCTTGCCCTTTGCGATCCAGCCCATCTTCTGAGCGTGCCGGGTTATTTTCCAGCGGGGGAGGCGAAGGCGCTTGGCGAGCTCTGCGATTTCACCGGAGCCGGTCGAGGCTTGATAGGTTTTGCGGATCTGTTCGGACTGAAGAGGGGAAACGGTGTATTTGACGGGCTTTAAGGCAACTCCGATGTTGGCCTCTTTGTGACACGCGCGAGAACAGAAACGGGGAGGGGCCTGACTCTCTCCGCGCCATGCGGTTTTTTCCCTGTCGCAGATTTCGCATTTGAAATGATAGGTCGGCATTTTGAGCCTTTCCGAGCTGTAAGGTGAAGCCTTTATCGGGGCATGGGGTGAAACATGGTGTAACTATTTACTTTTTGCGCGAAACCCTACCTACAAGAGCGCAGAAAAAGGGAGTTTTTTAGGCTCCCTCGGAAAAACTTGGCTTTAAATTTTCGCGTGAATTAAACTAACCGGATGCATCCTTTTTCTCCCACGGATCGAATTGGAGGACTCTGCAAACAGCTTTCTGAACAGGAATAGAATTTCGAACCCCTGAAAGGGTTTTGCTCACGGTAGAAAGATCAACTCCGGCTTCGCGGGCGATCCGGCTTCTGGTGTAGCCGGATTCGTCGAGAAGGTAGGCTATCGCTTTGGCGTGTGTTCCGCCTCGGCGGATTAAGGATAGGTACGTAGATCGGTTATTCATTTCCATTGTCAAAGGCTTGACACGGTGATATAGGCTCCGATAAAGCTTCATCAGAGGAGAAATTTATGAACTGGGATCAGGTCGTTAAAAAGGTTTCCGAGCACGTTGTGAAAATCGAAACTCCCTCCGGAAGCGGTACGGGTTTTCTTCTTCTTTACAACGAGACAGGAACCTGGTGCGGGGTCGCTACCGCTGAGCACGTTGTTTCCCATGCCGACGAATGGCAAGAGCCTATTAAGATCGTTCATGACCACACCAAAACCTCGACCCTTTTAAAGACTGAAGAACGGGTGATTTATAAGGACTGGAAAACGGATTCATCGGTAATTCTTTTCCTCAAAAGCAAGCTTGAGCTTCCACAGATCCCCATAACACTTTTCCCAATGGGCTCGTTCATCGATATCGGTTCTGAAGTTGGATGGCTCGGGTACCCCGCCATTGCGCCTTATACCCTCTGTTTCTTTTCCGGGAATGTCAGCGCAAGACAGGATTTCCGAAACGCTTACCTCATCGACGGAGTGACCATCAATGGAGTCAGCGGCAGCCCGGTGCTCCACCTGACCGAGACCGAAGGGGTTCAGATCGTCGGAGTAATTACCGCCTATAGCCCCAACCGGGCCACAGGAGAGACCTTGCCTGGATTGTCCATTGCTCAGGATGTTTCCAATTTTCACGACGTCATTAAGAACATCCGATCTCTCGATGAGGCGAACCGCAAAAAGGCAGAATTTGAAAAACATCAGGGCCAGATGGGCCAAGAGTCTCAGGGCCTCGTTCAGTGATATGTGTTTCATGAAGGGCCCCCTTCGAGGGTTGTTGGCTTGCGGCGCGGTGCGTTGAATCTCGGGGGCCGCTTCTTGAGCTTCTGCATTTTGAGCAAAACGTCTCCGGGGGGAATCGCCCGGCCGTTCTCGTAGTTCGTAACGGCGTCTCTGCTTTTCCCGATAAGCGAGCCGAAAGCCTGCTGGGAAAGGCCCATTGATCCACGAAGGTCTTTGACGTACCTGGACATTATTTCGATTGTTGCAGGGTCTCTGGTTTTCATAGGGCAAATTCTACACAATAATTAGCGTGTATGTCAATCGATAAACAAAATAATATTTTAGATGGTTTTCCTGAGCGGCTTAAAACGGCTATTGGTAAGCTCGCAACATTTAGAAAAAAGACAGGTTTTTCAGACCAGACAATAAGGACATGGACCGAAAAAGGTCAAATGCCAGGCATTGATAAACTTGCTATAATTTGTAAAATAACCGGAAGGTCAGCCGACTGGCTTCTTTTCGGAAAGGAAGCAGAGTCGCCCGAGCTGAGCATCCAGACGACCCCAAGGCTCCAAGCCTTCCACAAAGATTTCGCCTACGACAATTTCATTCCCGTGAAGCTCCTTCGTGATCCGGTTGCTGCCGGTTCTCCGGCGATCGTCCGCGATGAGGATGTCGAGGGTTACTGTATCATTTACGCGGACAAGGCATGGATGCCTGGAAACCCAGAGGATTACACCTGCTGCCGGGTCAACGGAAGCAGCATGTCTCCGGTCTTAGAGGCCGGGGATATCGTGGCTATCGATCACTCACAAAAAGATCCGGTCCAACTCGATAAGAAAATGGTCGCGTTCAGGGACGGAGAAGGGGTGACAATCAAATGGCTGAAGGTTTTGTCAGATAAAAAAATGATTGTAGGTGTTCCGAACAACAAGGATGAGTTTGATTCCGTTGTGGTTCTTCGAGACGAAGAAGCCGATAACGGGATCGTTGGCAAAGTGGCATGGTGGTGGGCGAAGCGGAAATGATGGAGGCGATAATGAAGAAGGTGTATTTGTTGTTGTTCGCTTTTTTGTCGGGATGCGCGATCCAGCCTCACCAGCCAACTGCGCTTGAAAATTTATACCAGCGCCATTTAAAAAATCAGAAAGAGTTTAATGCTATTGACCATGAAATCGCCATATTCAAAACAGAATACGATGCATATGAATTGGCTAAGAGTGAATTCATAGAAAAGTTGAACCATCACCAACTGGAAATATATGTCAGATTTGAAGGCTGTAAAACTAAAGCGAGTTGTAAGCTTTACGGCGACGAGCTCGTTGACTCGATTGCCGATGTTGATCTGATGGGCGCCCTACTTAATTTGGACGATAATCTCGAGATACTCAAAGAGCGAGCTATTGGTTTGGTTCAGCGCCGGGACGCGTTGTGGTCAGAAAGGAAATCCATACAAGCCGCTACATCGGTTATTCAACAGCAAATGCAGGCCAATAGAATCGCGAATGCGGCGGATCGAGTCAGGTGGCAGAATTGGTATCGCTCGTACCAGTCACAGCAAAGTCTGAACGAAATGAACAATAACTTGCGTAACATAAATAATACATTGATGAACATGAGAAAGTAATTTTAAGATTTCAGTTTTTGCCTCGCAAAAGATTCGGAACGCTTCGACCGAAGCGATGAACGTTAGTTTTTTTTGCCTCACCCGCGAAATATTATCATGCCAAGAATCATTCCAGTACACAGCGATTTTATTAAGATGATGGCAGCATGATGGAAATCTTCGGCATTTCCCTTGGCTCCTCCGACCTTCTCGGAATTGCCGGAACACTCGCCGGTATTCTTATTGTTTCTGTCGTCCGCAGATCGAACGCCGCGCTCATCGAAAGACGCAAGCTTAGGTCCGAAACCATCTCTATCCTCCTTTCCCCCTTCCATGATGCCCTCGCCAGCATCGAGCTTGGAAGTCTGAATCACATCCGGATCATGCGAACGTTCCATGTCGATCATCTCGAATCCGTCGTCCGCACCAAGGCAATGGCCCGCAAGAGTCGAAAGGCCAAAATAGAGAAAGCATGGAACGATTACAAGCAATTTTACGATGCCCACGCGAAGGATTCGGTTCATTCGCTCTTCGCCGCCTTCCCTCCGGACGTTGAAGAAAACATGAAATGCATTCTGCGCCAGCATATCGCCTCCATCATTTCCGCGATTAAGAGTGCCTGAGTAGGTCCAATCGTTTCCGCCGTTCAAAGCCCCTTCTGAAACTCCGCGATTAAGAACGCATAAATATCTCCCCCAGGTTCACGAAGCGTAACCCCTATGTACGAATCTTACGAAGGGTTACGTTTCGTATTTTCAAGCAGCCCTCCTGCCCAGCTCCGTTTGGCGCGAGGAGGGAATAATAGCACATATTTGTTGAGAACAAATAATTTTTGTTTTTAGCGCTTGACATACACAATAATTAATGTGTATGATCTGTCTCAATGGTACGGGATTTCATGTACGACCTCAAATCTGGAGTACGTATGAACAAATCACTCAAGCTCGCCCAGGCGAAAACCAAGATCGACCCGAAAGCGTACCTTCCGAAGCCGCACCCGACGAAAGAGATTTTCACCCGTTGCGGATACCCGGCGGTAGCCGTCGCGAGATACCTCGGACTCTGCTCCACCTACGTTCAGTCGATGCTTCGCGGGGAGCACAGGATATCGAAAAAGATCGACGCGAAGCTGTGGGAGCTGGCGCAAGCGGTCGAGTCGGAATTCTGCCGCAAGGAAGCCCGATGAACCAATCAAGAATCACCGCCGGAACCATCTCGCCCATTCGACAGCAACGGCATTGCCCGCGCATCGGTGGGACAGGACAGAACGATCCAGCTTGAACCGGAACCGCGTTCCGGGGATGGCCATCGGTGGACGGCGGATTGAGGCAGAAAGAACGGAGCGGAGTGAACCCCAACAGAAGGAGGAAGCGGAATTGGACAGAGAGAACATCGCACAGGTAGCACACGCGGTAAACAAGGCATATTGCGAAGCATTGGGCGATATGTCGCAAGCACCTTGGGAGGAAGCCCCGGAGTGGCAGAAACACAGCGCAAGGCTGGGGGTCGCTCTTCACATCAACGGCGAGCACGGTCCGGAAAAGAGTCATGAATGCTGGATGGCACAGAAGGAATCTGAGGGATGGCGGTATGGGCCGCTGAAGAACGCAGAAATAAAGACTCATCCCTGCATGGTGCCGTTCAGCCAGCTCCCGACCGACCAGAAGGCGAAGGATTTCATATTTCGCGCCGTGGTCCATGCGCTGAAAGGCCACATCGAATGATTTCAAACCTTTTTATCGGGAGCGCTTCTCCTCACCGGCTATGTCGGCGCATACATCGTGATCGCCGCTTTGAGCCAAGAGAAGCATGGAGTTCACCCGGCACCCGCCGTCGGAGCGGGAAAGCGAATGGACATATAGATTAGGAAGGCGGCGCAGGGTTTTTTGGTCAAAAAAGCCGCAAGAACCTTTAAGCCGGGCGGCAGCCGGGCCGCCCGGAACACCCAAACAGGAGAAACACGGTGAAAGACTTTGAAAACGTCAGCCTCGAAAACCTCGGGGCCGGAGCCGCGATCGAGAAGTTCGGTTTTGAGCTCCAGCGGGTTTTAGAGAACATCTAGGATCCGAACACGAGCGCCAAGATGACGCGGAAAGTGACGCTCACCGTCACGATCAAACCCGACGAAAACCGGGATAAGGCGCTCGTCACGCTCGATTGCACGGCAAAGCTCGCCCCGGATCTTCCCTTCCCGACGATGATCTATCTCGGCCGAAAGGACGGGAAGCCCATCGCGGTCGAACAGGCGCAACCGAAACAGCTCGATATTTTCCCGCCGGCCAGCAAAGGAGTTGTCGAATTCCAGGCGGTGAAGGGGGGTGAGGCATGATTGCTGAGGCGATGCAGTGGATCAAAGACCATGGGCCTGCCGAGATTATCGAGCACGGCGATAAACCCTACATCAGGTCTTCGGGAAGCATCAAGCCGCTGCTTGAATCCTTTCCGGACCCAATTCAGGTAAAAACGCTGACCGGGCTCTCGGACTACCTGGACGGCCCGAGCCATGAGCTCAGCATAGCCCACGCGCTTGACGACATGCTTGTGCATGTGGATTCGTTCGCAAAGGTCACGCTTTGCACTCAGATCTTTGGGGCGCACCGGCAGCGGTTCGATATTCTGGTTGCCACATCCGAGCCCCCGCGCTTTCCCTTCGGGCAATACCTGGATCACGAAACCTTCATGATTCAGCTTCGGACGCAGTTTGTGCAGGACGAAGAAACGGCGGGAATCCTTCAGCTCATCGGCAATATCAAGGATGAAGCCGTGAAAACGTTCGCCGATGACGGCATTTCCCAGGTTGTGTCAACGAAATCGGGAATCGCTCGAGTCGCCGAAATGGTCGTAAAAAACCCCTGTATCCTTCGGCCCTACCGGACATTCCTCGAAATCGAGCAGCCGGCTAGTGAATTTCTTCTCAGGATGAAATCCGGAAAAGACGGCACTTTGCCTTCTGTCGCGCTTTACGAGGCAGATGGCGGCCGGTGGAAGATCGAAGCCATGCAGCGGATCAAGGCATGGCTTTCACGCGCGCTTCCGACCGCAATTCCGATTATCTGCTGAAGATCAATCAACCCTAAACCGGCCCCGGGCGATCCGGGGCCAGAAAGGACCCTGGCATGAAAGGCAAGATCGACAAGGATGGAGTGCTTTTCATCGAACGCGCCGGTAAAATGCGGGCTGTAACATGCCCGATCCATAACCCTAATTTCTCGGACTCTGAGGTGGTTTGTGGCGATCGATGCGCCATGTTCGGGGAACCTGAAAAGGTAGATACAAGCCAGGTGATCGCCGGGACTCTCATAATTTCTTCTGGATCTCGCCTTTCGCTTTGCCACAAAGAACTCGTTTTTGAAGAATTTACCGACGAAAGGCCCCAGGCATGAGCATCATGGACCGCCTTCTCATATTTACCGCTGCGCTTCTTTTCGCCGCAAGCCTCATGCTCGGGATCGTCGATGAGCATCGGACCCGGTATCCGCATTTCGTTTGTGACGGACAGCCGGAAATCATTCTGGCGAATAGGTAGGCCATGAAAGAGACCATCACGCAGAGCATCGAAGAAATGGAATCCATCGCAGAATCCGCCCGGCGAAGCTTGGAGTTCGCTCCTCGCCCAACCCCGGAAGCCCGAGAAGTCGCCGAGAAATTCAGGACCCAGCTTGACCGGCTCGATCGGATCATTTCGGACCTCAAGGCGGCGGTCGATACCTACGGAAAAGAGGTCTATGGATCTCGGATCAGGGAAGAGGTTGCGCTTGAGTCGGCGATCAGAGCCGAAGAAGCATGGGGGGAAGCATGAACGCACAAGTTGGCGAGAAAGTCTTCATCAGGCCGAGCGCGGTGGAAGTTTTAGAGGCCACCGTAACCAAGATTCTCGATTTCGACCAATACGATGTTGAAACCAGAGCTAGCAATATTCCATGCGTGGTTGACAGAGAAATGGTTTTTCCATTCACGGAATATGGGCGGCGCACCCTTATCCGGCAAATGCGCGAAGATATCAGATACATCGAAAAAGAGATTGCTTCGCTCGAAAAGATGGAGATCGAACCGGAAGCGGCCGCACTAATGGATGAAATCCAACCGACAGAAGGAGAATCGAATTGAGCAATTTACCAATGGTGAGTTTAAAGCAGGCGGTCGAAAATATCAAAGCCTCTCATCCGGGGGAAGCCGCGGTCATCGAGGCGGCGATCCGGAAAGATATCATCGCGCTCGGTACGGATGAGGCGTTCGCGCTTCGCGACGCAGAAGGCGAAGGCCAGATTCGTGCGTTTAAACAGGGGCTCACTCTTTCGGTGGCGGCCGGCACCCTGATTCAGCCGGTTCCCGGCGGTCCATACGTTGTTTCCGCCCAGGGATACGAGGTATGGCAGGAGGCTGTCGGCGCTTCCGTTATTTTTCCAAAGGAGGTCCTGGTCGATGGTCAATGGCAGCAAAACCCGGCCGTGATCCGCGATCCGCACAACCGGAGAATCCTCTGCATCTATGCCCGTGCTGTGGCGTTCAAGTTCAGTTCCAAGGGGATTCCCCAGGTATCGGACTGGACGACGATCTTCGATACGCCATCCTATCGGATGATCGATCTCCTCGGAAAAGCGAAGAAGTTCCCCCAGGCCTTCCGGCTGTTCCCAACCTCCATGGGAGAACCACCGAAAGAAGGGGAAAAGGATAAATCGACATGGGCCAGCTACCCCTTCGACGAATCAACGGCCCTTTGGGTGAACACCGCCCACGAGGAGGCGCTTTCCTGGTTCGCGCAGATCCTGAACCGGGAAAAGAAGGCGATCGACTTCGCGCAGACGTTCGCCAAACGAAATGCCCTGAAGCATCTTTCCGGCCTTCAGAAGGCTCCGGGGGCCGAATGGAAAATCGCGGTCCTTTGCTGGCGGCCGACGAACGGCAACATCGTGAAGTGGGATGCGACCACGTATGCGAATCTCCGGGAAGCAGCCGGAAAGTTGATCGCCTCAGGCGGGGACGGTTTCGAAACACGCAAGATCGAGGCGAAAGAAGGCGCCGAGCGGGTAAGCGACGAGGCGGGGGTCGACGAGCTTGAAAAGCAGACCGATCCCGAAGACCAGACCGACATCATTGATATTGAACCGGTGAGCGTCGAAAAGCAGGAAGAGGCGAAGAAGGCAGAACAGCCTCGTTCGCCCGAAACCACCGCCACCACTCCTTCAAAGGAAGTCCCAAACATGACCGAGGAAGAGAAGCGGACCGCTATCAACTACAAAGAGGCGCAGGAGCAGTTTAAGGCCGAATACGCCGAGGCCTGCAAGTCTCTCAGGCTGAACCCGAAGGGAACCCATAACATCGAGCAGATGACCGCGATCGTAAAGAAGATCAGCGAAATTCTCGATCAATTTTAAGGAGGGCGGCATGATCACAAAGGTAAGCGCAAAGGGTTTCAAGGGACTCGAATTCGAGCAACCCCTCCCCCGCCTCACACTTCTCTGCGGCAAAAACGGAGTTGGCAAGACCGCCCGCACCGAGGCGTTGATGCTGACGGTGCATGGTTTCGTGCCCGGAGTCGCTAAGAAAAACGCCGACATCATGTCCGCCTACGGATCCGGCGATAAGCTTTTCGTAGGCATCGAAACGAGCGATCGGAAGCACTTCCTCCGCAGGTTTGCAAAAGGAGAAGGCGACTCTGTGTCCCAGGACCTTCTCCTCAACCGCAAAAAGGCAAGCAAGGAAGATTTTGCGCGGGCACTCGGAGCGATCCGAGTTTTCGACCTTGGCGCTTTTCTGGATCTCTCCGATCAAAAGAAGATCGATGCGATTTTTTCCCTCTTCCCGCCGGCGGGGGACATCGGCGACCTGGACGCGAAGATCGAGGCGAAGAAAGCGGCGGCGAACAAGTATCAGGCGGATATCCGGGATCTCGGGAAGACGATTGCGCGGCTCACGACCGGCCGCGCCGAGATCAACCTCCCATCCGGGACACTCGCCGAAACGACCGGGAAAATCTCGGAGACCGAAGCGCAGATCGCGCAGGCGCGCAAAAATATCGAAGCGGCGAAGATCGAAAAAGCTCGGGCTGAAGCGAAGGAGAAGGCTGACCGGGAGGCCGCAGAGAAGGCCGAGAAAGACCGCGTAAGGCTGGAAGCAGAGGCGAAGGCAAAAGCCGAAAGCGATCTCCATGTCAAGCTCGAAGTGGCGAAGCAGGAGGGGCGGGAAGAGGCGCAGGCAGATGCAGCGGCTTCCATGCCTTCAGTATGCACTCCCGCCGCTCTCAGCCAGCGCGAGCGAGACATCAAGGCGGCAGAGGCGCGACTTATGGCAAGGATGCCGAATCATCCTCCGGCGCCAAATCCGGAGGAGAGTATTCACGCCATCATCGACACCATGAAGCGCACCGGCTGTTCCGCATGCGCGGCGCAGCTCGTGTGTCTCCGAGAGCTGAAAAAATACCGGAAGGAACAGGCGGCATAGAAAGGGGGGATCTGATCGATGGACATCGAAATGCTCACTCAACAGGTGACCGGCTTGCAGGCGAAGCTGACGGAACTCCGAACCGGCGAGAACCTCTTCCATAAAGCGAAGGGGCTCGACGAGGAAATCGAAAAGGCCCGGAAGGACGTTACAAAGATCGAGCTCGACAATCAGACGGTAAAGGAAGAACTTGCCGAGCTGAGGGGACAGAAAGCGGCGGCGCTCGCTTCGACCGCGGAGGCGCTTTCCGAGAAGATGAGCCTTGTGCTTCCCGAGGGGAAAGCGCTTCTCGAGATCGGCGAAGACGGAAGCGTCTGGATCGGATGGGAGCTGAACGGGGTGCGCCGTCCGCATAAAGGTCTTTCCGGGGGCCAGCGGGTGCTTTTCAATCAGGCTCTTTCCTTCGCCATGCTCGGGGAAGGGGAGAAGATCCTCATCGTCGAGGCGGCCGAGCTTGACGATGCGCGTCTCCTTGTCGCCCTTGAGCACCTTTCGAGGCTCCCCGAAGATGTTCAGGTCGTACTTTCGACCTGCCACGTTCCGCCACTCACCCCGACAGAATGGTCCGTTGTGGAGGTGAAATGATGCAGCTTGACCCTCAACAGCAGGCGGCCGTTGAAACCGAATCGAGGCGCGCCCTTGTGATCGCCGGGGCCGGATCCGGGAAAACCCGCGTATTAACCGAACGGATCGCCCACCTGATCGAAAATAAAAAGGTGAGCCCCTTTGAAATAATGGCGTTCTCCTTCACCCGGAAGGCGGCCGGCGAGATCCGGACCCGCCTCGAAACCCGGATCGGATCGAAAGCCCACCGTTGCTACCTCGGGACCATGCACGGTATCTCCCTGCAGATGGTCCGGAAATTCGGTGAAACCATCGGCCTGCGTCCGTCGAACGTAACCATTTATTCCGAATGGGAAGAGTCATTCTTACTCAAGGAAGTGGCGGCCGAGCTCGGGGTCTTCAAAAAATCTTGGAAGGTCCCGAAAAAAGAGATCGATGCCATGTTTGCCGCGTATTACGAGCGGGGCGAACTTCCACGCGAGAACGATCCAGGAAAGGCTCTCTTTGCCGCCTTTATAAACCGATGCCGGGAAAACAACTCCACGACCTACGGGGAGCTTCTCCATGCCATGTGGCGCCTGATACCGATCATGGCGAAGCATCTCCACATCCGGCACATCATGGTGGATGAATGCCAGGACATAGACCCGATGCAATGGAGCATCATTAATCATCTTTGCGATATGACCGGCGCCTCTCTTTTCGCCGTTGGGGATGCAGACCAGAGCATATATGCCTTTCGCGGCGCCGTTCCCGAATACCTCATCGAGCAGCAACATGAATTCGATATCTACCGGCTCGAAACGAATTACCGGAGCGTCGCGGAAATCGTCGAGGCCTCGAATAGGTTGATCGCGCACAACCGGGGGAGAATCGAAAAGACGATGGTGCCGGTGAGGAAAGCGCCCGTGCTCGCCCCGCCATGCCCCCAGGTGCATCGAGAGGCAGATTCCGAAAAACTTGTCGAGATCATCCGCGCATGGCTTCTCCCGGAAGAGTCCATGGCGGTCCTTTCCCGCAACCATGCCCTCCTGCTCAAGCTCTCCTCCCTCCTCACCGAGGCCGGGATTCAGCACAACTACGTCGGCCGGAAGACGAAGCTGACGGGCTCGGAGGAATTCCGCCGTTTCCATGCCTTCCTGAAGCTCATCGTCAATCCATACGATAACTTTTCGTTCATGTTGATCCGGGAGCTGATCGGGCTTACGCCGACCGATTACGCCGAAATCAGGCTGAGAGCGGCGCAAGACGGAGCGAGCCACTTCGAGGAATGGTACAAGCACGGTATTCCGGAAGGGAATTTTTTTCTCAAGGTCAATCAGGAGTCGCCGTTCGTGGGCGCTTTGTGGGAACTCGATGAATTCTTGAAAGACGAAAAGTTTGTACCTGCGAGAGACTTCGCCTTCAACGCCGACGAGCGTTCACTCGGCGCGGAACCAGCGCTTGCCGATTACCTCGCATGGCTCGCCGTCTGGGACATCCAGGACGAGGTTGAAGAGGAAACAGACACGCTGCACCTCATGACCGTCCATGCAGCTAAGGGGCTTGAATTTCCTACGGTGATCATCGCCGGATGCAATGACGGGATCATGCCTTCGAAGCAGGCGATCGCGGCGGGCGAGATCGAGGAGGAGCGGAGACTCTTTTACGTTGCCATGACTAGGGCCCGAAATCAGCTCATTTTGACGATCCGGCCGACGATCACCGAGGGGGAGAACGGAAAAGTCTACGAAAACCCTGTGAGTCGGTTCGTTGGGGAGGCATGAAGCAAACGATCATCATACGGGACACCTCCCTCAAGGAGCGGGCGAGCGAGATTATCAACCTGATACCGTTCGCCCCGCTCCACGAGCTCGTAATCAGGCCGCACCACCAGGATAGAACGGTAGCTCAGAATTCTCTCATGTGGATGTGGCACACGATTATAGGGGCATCTCTCGGGGAAACCAAGGACGCGGTTCATCTTCGGTACAAGGGAAAATTTCTCGTTCCGATCTACGAAAGAGACGATCCGGATTATGCCGAAACGATTGAGACGGTTCGGAAGGTTTACCGGATGGGTGGGAAGGTCGAGGCAAGGGCTTTATATGACGCAATCGTTAAGCTCACGAGCACCACGACAGCGACCACGGCCCAATTTACGGAATACCTTAAAGATATCGAGCACGACGCCGCCGGGATCGGGATCGTCCTTCCGAGGCCGGAAGATCGGTATCACCTCGCAATGGGGATAAGGCGATGATCGCTTGCCCGAAAATCACCCCGTTCCGCTCCGAAAAGTACCGCGCATTCGTAAGGCTTGAGCCCTGCGATGTTTGCAGCCGACCCGGGCCGAACCATTTCCATCATGAAGCATTCGGGGAGAGGGGGATGAGCACCAAGGTTTCGGATCTACAGGGGATCTCCCTTTGTGCTTCCCGCCCCGGAGAAGAGGGGTGCCACGACAGGCGGGAGCGGGAAGGGTTCGCGAAGTTTTGGGAAGGGTTCAACCCGGCTGCGATCTGTTTGAAGCATCTGAATAAATACCTTTCACTCGGGAATAAACTTTAAGGAGGCACCAAATGACCAAAGAAGAATTCGCGGCCCTTCTGAACGGAAGGGAATACCTGAAAGAGATTTCGATCAGCGAAATAATGGCGGCAAAGAGAAGCGGGCTTGTCGTGATCTTTGGGGCCTCCGATGATCTCATAGAAATCAGGGGAGCGGTCAGCGACGAATTGACTTGCTACGACGAAGGGGAGGCATTTTTCACACCAGCCGGCCTTCTGCAGAATGACTGCGACAATGACGAATGCCCCTATTTTGAGGCGCAAAAGAAGAATGCCAGAAAAGTTACAGGGATATTCGACCGGGACGGATACGCATGGGTTTATGAGACCGATATCCCGCATGCCACTTTTGACATTATGGAAGACGGTCAGAAATACTGCCGGGGGATCGTCTTTAAACTATGAACCAGCCCGAGCTATTCCCCTCCGGTTTCGTTCGCTGTCTCCGCTGCGGCCGCATTCTAACGGACCCGGTGAGCATCGCGAGAGGGTATGGCCCCGAGTGTTGGGAGAAGCGGGAGAAGGAAAAGCCGGTGAAGCTCGGGGATATTCTTGAGCGGATCGACAAGGCTATGGGGTATCCGATGGGTGGCCTTTTGCGGGGGGAATTGAGGGGGATTAGGGGGATGGTCGCAACTATAGGAGGGAACGATGGCTCACGAATGCCCTGATTGTGGAGAACTTTGCTATTGCGGTGGCGATATAGACGATTGCCTTATGAACATCGAAGAGGATGTCATGGCCTGCACCCATTGCACGGTAGATGGGAGAGGTCCGAACAATGAAGATCCCGACGATTGCCCGGAATGGGAGAGAATGGAGGTGAATGATGGCGCAAAATAGCAAGATCGAATGGACGGATGCCTCGATTAACCCTGTGACTGGATGCTCTCCGATCTCGCCTGGGTGCGCAAGATGCTACGCCAAGCGCATGGCTCACCGGCTTCGCGGGCGGTACGGATACCCAGAAGACGAACCCTTCAAGCCAGGAGTGTTTCATCCTGATCAACTGAAATTGCCAGAGATATGGAAAAAGCCGCGCCGGATCTTCGTCTGTTCGATGGGGGATCTTTTTCATGATGATGTTCCCAAAGATTTAACCCCGAAAGTTTTCCGCACCGCCGAGTATTGCGATCATCACACTTTCATTTTCCTTACCAAGCGGCCGGAGAATATGGCCAAGCTTATGAATGATTACGCAGGCCTTCGGTTCAAATCTGGTGCCAACACTCCTCTTCCTGAAAATTGGTGGGCAGGCGCAACGGTCGAAAGCCAATGCGAAGACCACCGCATTCTTACCCTCAAGGACATTCCCGCCGTTCGGTTCATAAGCATGGAGCCGCTTATCGGCCCCTTCGACTTTCTCCCGCCGATGCTCCGGTGGCTCGATTGGGTGATTGTCGGGCAAGAGACTGGCCCCGGAGCTCGCCCCGCGAAGGCCGAATGGTTCCTCTCTATCATTGAGCAATGCCAAGCGGCTGGAGTACCGGTCTTTATTAAGAAGGCTCCGGAAGGCGTGCCGATTATCAGGGAGTTTCCGAGAAAGGAGAATCTCGGATGAGCCACCAATCAGGCGATATTTACGGCCGGATGCCATGCTGCGGAGCACCCCTTGCGCTTCCGATTCAGCATTATAGCCACTGCGCGCTTTATAAGCCCGGCCCTCCCATCCGACCTATTGGACGATTATCCTCAGAAAACGTATTCGGCCAGCCGGGTAGCGAAAATGATGGAGAAGGCGCACTCCGTCTCAAAAGACTTGGCGGTAGAGATTCGGCGCATTGCGGATTCTCTTTTACCCGCCAAAGAAAAAAAGGAGGCCGAATGAGCGAACAGCCGAAAAATCAAAGAGAAACCAAGCTACTCCTGAAGCTCAGAAGCGCAATAGCCGACAAAGAGTGGATTACCGCTTGCGCCAACATGGATACGGCGAGAGCGGGATCATGGACATGCGATTGGCATGAGGGGATGAGGCAGGCTCAAAAAGAAATCGATGAAATATTGAAAAAGCTCGATGAGATCGCGGAAGGAGAGGAGTCGTGATCGAACCCGAGATTCCGAAGCACAAGAAGCGAGCGAAGAAAAAGCCGTTTGTCGTGGAATGGATAAATCCGTATTTCGGAACGGATACTTGGGGTTTTTGGAATCGGTACGCCACAAAAGATAGAGCCGGGCGGGCCGTCAAAGACCTGTCCAAAAGCCACAGGTTTCAATTCCGGGTCAAGCCGGATGGAGAGGACCAGAGATGAAAACGTTATCGATAAAACAGCCGTGGGCGTGGGCGATTCTGCACGGGGGGAAAATGGTCGAAAACCGGACGTGGCCCACAAAGTACAGGGGGCCAGTTTTGATCCATGTGTCGAAGACATTCGACAAAGAAGGGTATTTGTGGATTCTCGAAAATTCCCCCAAGCTCTTTAAGTCTCCCATCATCATGCCTGGGCCGACGCATTTTGAGATGGGTGGAATTATCGGAAAGGCCGAGATAGTCGGGTGCGTCGATTTTCTTCGCGGGTCGCCTTGGTTCTTCGGTCCTTACGGTTTCCTGATCGCTCGGCCGGAACCGCTTCCGTTCTTTTCGTGCAAGGGGAAGCTTGGGTTTTTCGAAGTCGATTATCCTGATAGTCGGTTATTTTGTCTGAAGTGAAACAGAGGGGGTTTTATGGCGATATACAAAGGCGCTTTTCGAGGTTGCAGATTCTGCGGCGGTTCTGGTTGCCTTGCGTGCGATGGGCAGCGCAAGAAGGCGGAAAAAATGGCAATGGAACCAATCTTCACGGCCAGAAGGGATAACCCGGAAGACATGGCAGCGCTCAAGCGGGTTTTTGGCCCTGATGCTTTGGCTCATGCTTACGGACCCGAAGGCGGCGGCTTGCATGAAATCGAGTATAACGCCGCGTTTGAATCGCTTTGTCAGTGCCTTCGAAACTCCGTAAAAGATGACCCAGAGGATTGACTTACGAGTGGGCTTCCCCTCCGTAGCTTTTGGGCAGGGACACGGCGGGGAGCAGATTGGCTGCGGGACTCCACCCGGCCCACTCGCCCAACACCAGAAAGAATGAGTCATGAACGATAAAAAAAAGAACATAAAAACGATCACGCTGAAATCCGTAATAGATAGCCCCGGACTATACACATGCTCCGAGCCTGGAGATCAATCAGGCGAGTGGGTCAAGGCCGGGCTGGCGCGGGAGCTTTATGATGCGCTTTTAGTGGCCTATGCCGAAATCGAAAGGCTTCCATGGTTGAGGCCTCAAAAAGTATCAGACCAGATTGAAGCCGCTCTAGCCAAGGCCGTAAAAGAGGCGTAATGACGCTCCAAACTTTGCCACGAAAAGGCGCCCTTTTCTCCCCCTGCCGAACCTACCGGTATCTCCTCTGGAGGACCTGGGATCCGTCGAAACCGCCAGCGATGTTTCTCGGGTTAAATCCATCGACGGCGACAGAAGAAATCGACGATCCGACCGTGCGCCGGTGCATCCAGTATGCCTTCATGTGGGGATACGGCAGCCTCTGGATGGCGAACATCTTCAGCTTTAGGGCGACGGATCCGAAGGAAATGAAAGCCGCCTCTGAGCCGATTGGACAGGATAACGACCGAATCATCAAATGCGCGGCGAATTGGGCCGGGGGG
>Ga0209416_1000257_pt1 | contig 58292 bp, 49 predicted proteins | sample RifGroF1_FD_184001 | JGI IMG/M metagenome (GOLD analysis project Ga0209416, IMG submission 184001) | Groundwater microbial communities from Rifle, Colorado, USA - Groundwater F1 (SPAdes) (version 2) | ecosystem: Environmental > Aquatic > Deep subsurface > Groundwater | place: Rifle, Colorado... | reverse complement strand
TGGTTTTTTTCGGATAAACATATTTCCAGTTTATCAGTGGGACACCTAATCGTAAAGACCCAATCCTTTATTCAAGCCAGTATCACCAGTTGTTTTTGTGATTTTTCAAAAAACGACGAAGTCAGGAAATTATCAAAAATTTCCTCCACATCTTCTTGATCATCTAATATTTCCAAAAGTTTGTCGTAGCTTTCTTGGGTGGATGAGTCAATTTCGACGGTGGATTTTGGAAGGAAGGTAAGATTAGCCTGCGAAATTTCAATATTTTTTTCAGACAATTTTTCTTGGACTTTTTGCAGGTCTTGGGTTTCAGTATAAATAAAAAGTAAGCCATCTTCTATTTTAGTGTCTTTGGCGCCAGCTTCAATAGCGAGCATTTCGAGTTCATCAGCATCTTTTCCGGATAGATCAATAGTAATTTCACCGACCTGTTCAAAATTCCACATGGAACTGCCTGATTCACCAAATTTCCCGCCAGCTTTCGTGAGAATGCTTTTGATTTCGCTCACAGTACGATTTTTGTTGTCGGTAGAAGTTTTGATGAGCATCATGATGTTGCCTGGGCCCTTGGCTTCATATATGATTTCAACAATTTCTGCGCCACTCATTTCGCCCGTGCCTTTTTTGACTGCTTTGTCGATATTGTCCTTTGGCATATTGAATTCCTGAGCTTTTTTCATAGCCATGCGAAGCTTGAAATTTGTATCCGGATTGCCACCACCTTCACGCGCGGCAATGACAATCGGTTTAGCTAATTTTGTGAAAATTTTGGCGCGTTTAGCGTCATTTACCCCTTTTCTTTGTTTTATTCCCGCCCAATGTGAGTGTCCTGACATAAGATTCATGAAGCATGAAGCATAAAACATGTAACAATCGCAGTTTTCATAGTTTTATGTTTCATGTTGTATGTTACATGTTACATGATTTAAGCTTAGCAGTTTAGATTGCAATTTTCAAGAGAGGATTAAATAATTTTTCCGCTATTCCATATAATTTCAAACAGTGGTTGCATTGATTTTACTAATTCTTTGGATTCTATGATAACGATAAAAGGTTCATCTTCGAGAGAGGTGATTGCTAATTTATTATCGTATAAAGTAAAATCCATACTAAAATTTTGTGCGAGATATTTAACTTTTTGACCATGTCTACTAAAATCTTTAGCAACCCTTAAATCAAAGGGATTATTAGCCACAAGATGCTTTCCTTTCATAGGAATACTTTTTTTGTCATATTGTCTTGACCAATGTTTAAATGCTCCTGGAAAATGTTTTTCTATTCTTTCATAGGAAGATATGAAAAAAGCATCATCAAATTGACTTATCTCTTCATAAACATTCCAAATGCTTTCTTTCGTTTCGTGATAAGTAATTTTAGGACGCTTTTCTCCTTTGCTGTGTAGAGTACGAAGCATAGGAAGCATCTCGGCGAAATTTTTTGTGGTTGTTTTTAATTGACTAAGAATGAAGGATGGATCAATTGCGTGATACTCATTTATTTTTAATCCAGGAATTTTATTTGCGCAGCCTCTTTTTATGAGACCTTCTAATAAAACATATATAATTGAACGTTTTAGTTTGGTTATCTTGGAAATTTGCGTTACGGTTCCTTTCCCTAATTCTAAAAGTGCCAAATATACCCCAGCTTCTTTTTGGGTAAATCCTGTTTGTTCTAATAATGTTATTAAATCTTGATCCATGATAAGAACAGCTTATCAGAGGAAACTAAATTTGTCAATAAAATTGATAAAAAATATATAAAATATAGATTTAAAGCTGAAAATATAAACTAAATTGTTATTATTATTGACTTTTTGTATGAAAAGATTATTATTGAGTATTCTTTTATGGGAAGTTGTTTAAAATAACAATGCAAGAAGGAGGATTGAGAAATGAAAATTAATTTAGGAGAAAAAGATTTTAAGACAGCAGTTATTTTATCAGGGATCATGATCGTTTTACTTTGCTGGTACCGCATGACTACAATTGCTCCAAATACTGTTGGTCATATGCAGGGTTCAGTTGGATGGATGGACTCATGTTATTTGCATAATGGATGTATTGATCAAAATGTTCTATTGTCGCAGTGGCCGTTTGGTCATGATGTCCGTGTATATGATACAGGGGGCATATTAAAAATTACGCAATATCGTCGCCCGCTCATTTACGAATGTAAATTCTAAAAGCGTCAAAATAAAAAGGCAGAGCGGAACAACGCGACTGCCCTTTTTTATATTTTAAATTTAAAAAAACTCACATCAAAATATTTTCTGCATTATTTCGATCGCGTTCCCACCGGCCTGGATTAGTCAAAATATATTCGCGGATTTTGTTAAGAGATATTTCATTGCGTATTATATGGTCATAATAATTGCGTTGCCATAATGGATTTCCGGAATTTTTTGTTAGGATATTTATTTCTTTGGCAGATAACATTTTAAATTTACCAATTATTTTTGGAATTAACATATTCCGACGTTTCTGTAGGGGCGGTTCATGAACCGCCCCTACAATAGATTTATTTATTTCTACGATTAAATGCAGATGATTCGGCATTATGATGTATCTATCTAAAAATATATTTTCAAAATAATTTGGAATTTCTTGCAAATTTTTCAAAACAATTATACCTAATTCATTCAAAATAATTTTACCATCAATTATTTCACCGAATAATTCTTCTCTGCCTTTCGTGCAAATCGTCACAAAATACATTCCATTTTGAGAATAATCAAAATTTTCCAAACGATTAGATTTTCTAGTTCTCATTTTTTATATTTTATTCAAAGCCCAATTTAATTCGGAATTAATTTTTACTAGAATTGAATCAAAAAAAGAATTTGCCCAATGCCTTTGGTTTGATGGGGCGGTAAAGGAATAATAATTTTCCGTAGAGACAGGTTTAAAACCTGTCTCTAAGCCTAAAACCCTTGAATTTTGGGGTATCAATTTTTCCGGAAAAATTATAGAGTGCTTTGAATAAGCCAAAATATGGCGGCCTTTTTGCTTTTTTTGCCAAATAGGTGAGGGGGTGTATTTTCCAAGACTGGCTTGGATTTCGGAGTCGGGGATAATAAGTTCTTCTTCTGCGCCGGCGCCCTCTCCTGTCCTTCGGACATCCTCTCCCAAAGGGAGAGGAGGATTTTGAATAGCTTCTGTGTTATTTTGTGTTCCTACCCAAGTCCAACCACCATCATTTTTTTCATAAATTTCATCCTCTGCGATTTTGTTTTTCTTTCGGTCATATTTTATTTTTTGCACAACTTTGCCAGAAGGATCGCGCAGTTCAATTTTAGTTTTTTCATTGCCCAGGGTGAAAGCGCAAATTTTTTTGGTGAGCTTTTTGGTTTTGCCTTTTTTGATTTTAAAATCTTCCCGAATTGGATGGTTGATCAATTTGTCTTTTCCAGTAGCGATCGACCAACCTTTGAGATTGATTTTGTCTTTGGATTGATTTTTAATTTCGATCCACTCATTTTTTGTGTCACTTCCTTTGGGATTGGGAGAAAGGCTAATGATGCGAATTTTTGGTGCGTCATATTTTTCCACCTTAACGCTAAAGTCATAGGTCTTGTCTTCGCCATCGCCGGTAATTTTGAGATTGCCAGAAAATTTGCCGGTTTTTTCATATTTATGTTTAGTAGATTTCAAATAACTTTTGTGACCATCGCCAAAATTCCAAGTGAATTTTTTGGCATCACTATCGGCTTTAACATTAAAATAAGCATAGGTATTTTTATATACATGTTTGGGTAAGATTAGTTTTCCGGATAAAATTTTGTCGAAAAAATTTTCTCCTCCGGGGGTGGGGGAAGATGTCCAGCGCCAAGATGAGCCATCAAAAGAAAAAGAATGGGCGCTTTTACCGTTGGAATATTTTTGACTAGTGATTAAATTATCTTTTTTGTCATAAAGAAAAACGGTGTCGCCTTTAGAATCATTGTTGAATGAAAATGAACCATAAAAAACAATAAAATTTCCAATTTTTTCTTTTTTGGAAATTTTTCCTTTGGCGCCTTTGGAATCCTTGATTGTATAATCGGAAAAATCAAGTTCTTCTCCAGCCAAGTTTATTATTTCGATAAATTCTTCCTCACCATTTTTAGTGTCTGGCGCGGGATAAATTTCACTAATCATAATCCCCGAATAATTTTTTATTTCTTCTTCTTCTTCTTCTTCTTCTTCTTCTTCTTCTTCTTCTTCTTCTTCTGATTCATCCTCTCCCCAATTTATACTATCAATAATGACACCAGTATTTGTGTCTCCTAATATTATTGCTATGCCGTTACCTTCGGAAATAACACTATTCTTGCTTGTGTTAGTCCAAGGATAAATTCCTTTGGCGGGGATAACATCCTTATTTCCAAACGATTTGAAGCTGGTGCGTGTTCCCGTGGAGGTTTTTTTGACAAGTCTATAATCATCTAGATTAATTTCTTCATTTGTTGTATTGGTTATTTCAACAAAATCTTCTTCAGTTTTGCCAGTTCCACCGCTATATTGAATATCAGTAATTTTTAAAACAGGCTCAGCTAAGCAAGTTTTTTCCCAAATAAAAAAGCTAGCTAAAATAACCAGCCCACAGATAAAATAATAATATTTTTTATTTTTGTTTTTCACCCTAAATTAAAACTAAATTAGCCCTAAGTTGTTTCGTGATGAATTTTTTCTCGAAGCATTTCGCCAAACTCATTTTCTTCTCTGTTTTCAAGTTCGTTTTGTAGTTTCATGATCGTATCCTTAATTTCATAAGGATCAGGAACATTGCGGAAAATGAAGCGTTCTCTCTCGCCGGCGGTTTGAATAAGGAGATGACCATAATTGAGAAAAGTTGGAATGACTCCACGAACATCTGTGGTGACATCTTGAATTTTTTCCAGTTCCAATTCGCTCACTACGCGAGTGAAAAGCCCTTTTTGTTCAATGTTTATTATTCTTTCACTGGTGACTATCCAAACATCAAAATAGTAGTCAATCCAGATAGCGAAAAACAATAGCCAGAGAAAAGTGAAAAAAAGACTGCGCATAAAAGCAGTTAGATTAAGCAGGAGTTGCTCGCTAAATTCATCAAAGAAAAAGGCAGTGAGAAAATAACTGCCGAAAAGAAAAAGTATCATGAAGAAAATAACGGAAAAGTGGGTGAGGATGTTGAACCAGTGGCGGTGAATTACCATAAGAATTTCTTCGCCGTTTTTTTGTCCTTCGAAATGATAGTGGGTGAAGGTTGGTTGCATAAAATTAGTATTGAAAAATTAGTTTTAAAATTAGCGTGTTCCAATCAACCGAAAAAAATAACATAATATTGGAAAGAAAAAGCAAAACGGAAACTACCGCAAAAATCGGAAGCATTATTTTGTTAGTCTTGGCATTTATGGAATAGCGGGAAAGATGATAGATGATAAAAAAGAAGAGAAAAAGATAGGTGATAAGGATAATGGCATAAAGAGCGAGGACAATGTAGAACATAAATTTTGGTTTATTTTTTATTTAGGACTTTGCGCATTTGCAGACACCGGATGTCTTTTGGCTATTAAGGTCGCGAGACATCCGGTGTCTAAGACGGCAAACGTACAAGCCCTATATTTTTAAAATAATTTTTTCTCGCCAGTATATTTTATTCCCAGATGGTTATAGGCGCTTTCGGTGGCAATGCGGCCTCGCGGAGTTCTCGCTAAAAATCCAATTTGAATTAGGTATGGCTCATAAACATCTTCAATGGTTTTGATTTCTTCGGAAGTAGCAGCGGCGACTGTGCCAAGACCGACTGGTCCGCCACCAAATTTTTCAATGATAACTCGCAAGATGTGTTTGTCGGCCGGTTCAAGTCCAAGCGGATCAACATCAATCATTTCTAGCGCTTCGATCGCGACTGCTGAATTTATAATATCATGATTTTTTATTTGAGAAAAATCGCGCACGCGCTTCAAAAGACGATTAGCTACGCGAGGAGTGCATCTGGCACACTCGGAAATTTTTGAAAGTCCTGTTTCATCCGCCGTAACACCTAAAATTTTGGCACTACGCTCAAGAATTTTTTTGATTTCTGGGTTGGTATAAAATTCCAAACGATGAATGGCGCCAAAACGATTGCGGAGGGGATTGGAAATTGAACCGAGTTTGGTGGTGGCGCCAATCAAAGTGAATTTTGGCAAATCAAGTTGGATGGTTCGGGCGGACGGACCTTTGCCGATAATGATGTCTAATTTATAATCTTCCATCGCCGGATAGAGAATTTCTTCGATGGATTTGTTGAGCCTGTGAATTTCGTCGATGAACAGAATGTCTCCGTCAGAAAGATTGGTGAGAATCGAACCAAAATCACCCACGCGTTCAATGGCGGGGCCAGAAGTAGTTTTGATGTTGACCCCCATTTCTTTGGCGATGATGTTGGCAAGAGTGGTTTTACCAAGTCCTGCTGGACCATAGAGCAAAACATGCTCAATAGACTCCTTTCTGTGTTTGGCGGCTTGAATCAAAATGTCCAGATTTTTCTTAACCTTAACTTGCCCCACATAATCATTGAAGTTTTGTGGGCGAAGGGTGACATCAAAAGTCAGGTCTTCAGGTTGTTCGTTGGAGGTTGTAATCATAATTGAATTCTAGCACTACTTGACATAATTTGAAAGCTATGCTATATTTCCCAGTCATCTTGAAACTTAGGTTTCTTGGTGGCTAGCAGTAAATTGCAGGCAATTGGTGACTTCTATCTTTTGTCATCAATATAGAAACATTTTTCAAGATATGGGTAGGGTGGTTCACGCTGCGCTATTCCTCGATGTTGTTTCTTTTTCTGAGCTCTTAGTTCGGATTCTTGCCTGCAGATTATTGGATCTTCGCCATTTTTCTTTTCCCAAAAGAAAAGTGGCAAAAAAGAAAAAGGCCACCCTAATAAAATAAAGAAATAAATTTTCGATTTTCTCGCTAAATTTACTAACGCTTCATATGCGCTGATGAGTAAATTTTTAACGCTCTAAAATCTCAATTTATAAATTCTTTATTTTATGGGGTGGTAAAAAATACAATTTAGAAATAAGAATTTTTATATAGCATACAAAACTTTTCTTTAACAATTGGAGGCGGGAGAATAAAATTATGAAGCATAAAAAAATTAAATTAACGGTGATGACCGTAGTTCTTTTTATTGTAGGGGCAGGCTTGATTTTTTTGGCCAAATATTTAAAAGAAACTCTTGGGATGCAACAATATTATGGTGCACTGGTATCGCTTGTTGTTCTTAGCGGAGCTTTTTTGGCGGTCAGTGCAATTATTTGTTTTTTAAATGGCATGCGTTATTATGCCAGCGTTGAAAAGTTAATGAGGGAAAGTAAAAAACAAAAAATTCTTTAAAAAAAGGGGGGGAAGGAAGTATGAATCCAAGCCACACGATGTTTATTGGGATCATCCTGCTAATCGCTGGTATGATGGGTGAATTTTTTATGGTAAAAATTAAGGATTTAAATACAAAAATCATTACAATCCTTTTTTGTCTCGCCGGGGTATCATGTGGGATAATCCTTATCTGCATGGCCAGCGCTGAGTTTGGTCGGCAGGAAATAAGGGAAAAATTCACATGGGAAATAACCTCCGAACAAAGGTTGTTGCCCAATGCAGCCTTTGATTTCGGGGGGCATATTGAGTTTAACAAGGATGGAAGTGTGAATTTTGTGGGGCTAATTCTGGGCACAACCGTGCCCGCAAAATAAAACCAGACGCGGAGGGTCTGGTGGGAAAAAGAAAAAGGGCCTTAGCCGAATAGCGGGTCCTTTTTTTAATGGAAAAAATATTATTTTACCTCTTCTCCCTTTGGGAGAAGGTGCCCGTAGGGCGGATGAGGGAGATGCTAAATTAAATTCTAGATTCTAATTTAGTTCGTTCCCTCTCCTGTCCCGATAGTAATCGGGACATCCTCTCCCTAAGGGAGAGGAGGATACACAAAAAATTATAAATCAGTAACGCGTTCCACTTCTTCTAGAGAAGTCTCCCCTTCCAAAACTCTCAGCACTCCGTCTTGCGTCATGGTGAGCATGCCGAGTTCGACGGCTTTTTCTTCGAGTTCGGCGGTGATGGCGCCTCGGGTGACGAGGTCTTGAATCTCACGAGTTAGTTGAAAAACTTCACTCACTGTCATCCGACCCTTGTATCCAAGCCCGTTGCATTTCTCGCAACCCTTAGGATGATATATTTCCAAAACTTTTGGAATTTCCACTCCCGCTTTTGGACTAATAGTGGTCAAAACTTTTTCAATCATTTCTTTTTCTTTTTCATTCGGCTGGACTTTTTCTTTGCAATCACAAAGGCGACGCACGAGGCGTTGCGCCATAAAGGCGTTGACTGCGGTGGCAATGTCGGAAGGAGAAACGCCCATATTGATCATTCGAGCTACGGCGCCGGCGGCGTTATTGGTGTGAATGGTGGAAAGTACTAGATGTCCAGTAAGAGATGCTTGCACGGCTACTTGGGCAGTTTCGTCGTCTCGAATTTCACCAATCATCATAATGTCCGGATTTTGACGAAGCAGAGCGCGAAGAGCGGTGGCGAAAGTATAGCCTTCTTTGTCGTTTACCGGAGTTTGCAAAATTCCTGGCAGTTGATATTCAATTGGATCTTCCACAGTGATTATTTTTACTTCTGGTTTATTGAGAAGACTTAGAATACTATAGAGCGTGGTGGTTTTTCCGGAGCCTGTTGGACCAGTGTTCAAAATCACACCATTGGGTTTTTTAACCTCGTTCATTATTTTTTCCAAATTTTCTTTTCTGATTCCAAGTTTTGTGAGATCCAATTCCATTGATGAACCGCGGAGTAGTCGCATCACAATTGTTTCACCATATCCTCCAAGGATAATCGAAACACGCACATCGATATTTTTTTCATCTATAACTATGTCATCATCGAATTTTATGCTAAAGCGGCTATCAATCACTCCTTGGCGCACTTCAGTTTTCACTCCGGAAAGAATTTTTATCTCGCCTAAAAGTGCCGGATATTCATTGAGTGGCAAGGTGGCAACGTTTTGCAAAATTCCATCAATGCGAAAACGAATTTTGACATCATCTTTTTCCGGTTCGATGTGGATGTCGCCAACATTCAAAATGGTAGCAGCTGAAAAAACAACTTTGTTGATGTCGGTGGTTTTTGAGGTACGCAAAATTTCTTCTAGTTTTTTGAAATCTACTACATTTTCTTTAGCGGAAGCGTATTGATTATTTTCAATGAGAATTGTTTTGCCTAGTGTTTGCGACATCAACTTTTCATAAATTCCTTCCAAAAATTCTCCTTGTCCTGTGGCGCTTTCTACTTCATCAATTGAAGTGACGCCAGCTACAGCTTTCAAAATTCCATCTTGAAGCATCGTGATCATGCCAGACTCCAAAGCAGCCATCGCCAACTCTGTTTCGCCAGCCATTTCCAAAATTAATTTTTCAATATCTTCATTTATTGTGAGCACTTCGAAAATTCCCATGCGTCCCTTATATCCCAAGCCACTGCATTTTGGACAACCTTTGGGGCGGTATAATTTTTCTATGTCTTTGGGAATTTCCACCTTAGCTTTAGGGGAAATAATAGAGAGAATTTTTTTGATAGATTCGATAGATTCTCGGGCTGGAACATAAGCCTCTTTGCAATCGCAAAGTTTTCGCACAAGCCTTTGTCCGATAATGGCGTTTATAGCGGGAGACATCAGGGTTGGTTTTACTCCAAGTTCGATAAGGCGTGGAATAGTCCCTACAGCATTATTGGTGTGAAGGGAAGACAAAACCAAATGACCCGTGAGCGCCGAATTGACGGCAATGTCAGCTGTTTCGTCGTCGCGAATTTCACCTACCAAAATTACATCCGGATCTTGACGGACAATAGCACGCAGTCCTTGTGAAAATGTATAACCGCGTTCTTTTTCTATTTGAGTTTGAGAAATTCCTTCGAGTTCATATTCAATCGGATCTTCAATGGTGATTATTTTTTTGTCAGGTGTATTGAGTTTGTTTATGATGGAATAGAGAGTGGTAGTTTTTCCGGATCCGGTTGGGCCGGTATTTAGCACCATTCCATTAGGCGCTTGCATTTGTTTTTGAATTGTTTCATAAGCCAAGCCTTGCAGTCCTAAATTTTCCACACTCACCTTAATTGAATCAGGATCCAAGATTCGCATTACAACTGATTCTCCAAAACTACCAGGGATAATACTCACGCGAAGGGAAATCTTTTTTTCCGCTAGATTTATTTCAAAAGTTCCATCCTGAGCGATATCACGCAAGTTAAGTTTCATGCCAGACATTAGTTTTATGCGCGAGACAATAGTATTGAAAACATTAAGGGGTAAAAAGGCGACGTCTTGCAATGTTCCATCAATTCGGTAGCGTAAACGAATTTCTTTTTCTTGCGGCTCAATGTGGACATCACTGGCGCCAAGTTTATAGGCGCCGGCCATCATAATATTTAGAACTTGAGTAGTTGGCAGTTCTCGAATGCGTTGCTTGAGAGTGATGAGATCTTTCATCTCATCTTCAAATTTAGTGAGTTCTTCTCCACTGAGATTCAAGCTCATTTGATCCAAAATATCCACAAAAACAATTTGTTTATATTTCTCCCAAACACGATCGAGATTTGAAGCGGAAACTACAAAAAGTTTTATCTGCCAACCCTTTTCATTTTTTAGCGTTTCTATAAAATCCACAGTATCTTGATTTCTTGGATAGCGAGAGATGATGGTGACAATTTTTCCACTTCGGTGAATGATGGCAATGCCGAATTTTCGGGCTTCTTCTTCAGTTAGAAGGCGAATATCATCTTTGGCAATTGGGATAAGATTAGTGTCAACATAAGGAAGATTGAGTTCTGCAGCCAGAGCCGAGGCCATCTCTTCTTCTTCTTTTTTGCGAAATTTGGAAAGAATTTTGGCAGTCTTATTTTCCTCCTGAATTTCGTCTGGTTTTATGTTCTGAACTTTTGGTTTGAGAATTTTTATCATGATATTTTTTTGTGTCATCCTGAACTCGTTTCAGGATCTCATTTAGAATGAGAAGTTTAGAGATGCTGAAATTAATTCAGCATGACAAAATTTATAATAGTTTTATTTGATAGTATTTTAGCATAAATATGACAAATAAAAAACTGCCCTAAATAAGGGGCAGTGCTAAATTTATAAAACAAGAAATTATTTTGTCATTAGGATTTTAATTTTTTCAGCGATAAGTTGACCAACCTCAAAAATATCAGAAGTTTTAAAATTTATTTCTAAAATTCCTCGCTGGAAATTTTGTGGAAACTCCGCCACTATTTTTTTGGCTGTTTCTGGATTGGAAAATTTGATAAGAGCAACAGAACTTTGGGGTGTGTCATTATAAACAGCCATAAAAATTTGTCCTTCGCTATAGTTTTCTTCTAATTTGGAAATAATTAGAGGCAAATCTTCAGATTTCGAACGGCTTTGCACAAAATCTTCCACGCTGAGTGTGGACCAAACTAATTTGCTTTGTGCGTCCCAATTGATTTTGGCCATGGCTCGTCCCCAGAGTTTCAAGATATGCAATGGTTGAGTCTTATACATCCAGCGGATAATTTCTTGTTGATCAGCGCCTTTGTTCATAAGATTGGCCGAAGCCAAAAGGGCTTTTGGCGTGGTATTTTTTTTCTGAAAACTGTCAGTAGCTCCAATTAGGCCCGCAAGAAGGCAGGTGGCAATTTTTTTGTCGACTAATTCTGGAAATGTTTCTTCAAAGGTTCGAGCTAAGATTTCGCAGGAAGAAGAAGCAGTGATATCAGTGAGATTGATTTGCCCAAAGTTATCATTGTCGCTTTTGTAGTCAATGTTTATTATTGGCACTTCAAAAAACAAATCAGTGTTTTCTAAATAGAGCTTACCTAAGGTTTCCAGGTCAGCCGAGTCAATCACGATAACTAAATCATATTTGAATTTGGCCAGGATAAAAGAAAAATCCTTTGGATTAACAGAACCTTTTTCCGGAGTGACTAGAATATTGAAAATATCGCCTTTTTCTTCATGTCTAACTCTTATTATCTTGTTTTCTGCTGTATTAAAAGAAAGAACAAAATCACGCGCTCCGGAAATTTCCGAAAGAATATTCTCGGGTCGAGGGAGAAAGCTGAATTTTTCTGAGAGGTGATTGGAAAAAGCAATGGCTGGTAGAATGTTCATTTTTTCCAAGAAATAGTAAAGCGCCCAGGCTGAGCCCACGGCATCAGCCGAAGGATTTTCCGGGATAAGAATCAGAACCTCTTTGGAAGTTTCCAGAAATTTTTTGAATTGTTCTTGAGGCGGAAGTGACATTAGCGTAATTTCTATATTAAGTTAGTCTAGTAAAATAGCACCTAGAAAAGATGTTGTCAATGTTCTAATTTATAGGTAAGATTAAATCATGGAAAAAACCCTCATCACAACCAATTCCAAACAAACGCAAAAACTAGGCGAGCTTTTAGCACGAGAATTGCGAGGAGGGGAAGTAATTTGTTTGGATGGTGAACTAGGCGCGGGGAAAACTACCTTTACCCAAGGACTTTTGAAAGGTTTGAAAATAAAAGGGCCGTACACTAGCCCTACCTTTCTTATAATTAAACATTATAAGAAAGAATTTCCAATTCCCAATTTCCAATTTCCAAATAAATCTCAAAATCCAAAATCCAAAATCCAAAATATTTATCATATAGATGCATATAGAGTGGGCGTGCAGGATATTTTGGATTTAGGTTTCGAAGAAATATTGTCGAACAAGAAAAATATTATTATAATAGAATGGGCGAAGAGAATAAAAAAAATTATTCCGTCTAATGCAGTTTGGGTTGACTTTGAATGGTTGGAGGAGAATAAAAGAAAAATTACTTTTAAGGCTAAATTTTAAATTATAAATTTTAAATCAATTTTAAATTACTAAATGACAAATTAAAAATTTAATCATTTAGATTTCATTTTAAATTTAAAATTTAGACTTAAAAATTCTATAATAATATTAATATAAAAAAACTATGAAAAAAACAGCAGTATTAATAATGAGTATATTTTTAGTTGTAATCTTATCTGCTTGCTCACAAAAAGAAGAAAAATCAAAAGACGCTATCCCAAATCCGATTAGTGATCCCGCCGGATATGTCCCAGGGATGGTGGATATAAACAAAAAAGCCCAGGAAGACATTCAAAATGCAGTGAACAGTGAAAATGAAAAATTAACTAATGCCTTAAATGAAAACAATATGAATGAACAAATAACACAATTTGCGCTTATCAAAACAAGTCTTGGCGACATCAAAGTAGAACTATCTGCCAGCAGTGCTCCCGCAACTGTCAAAAATTTTTCTGACCTAGCCAAAAAAGGATTTTATGATGGCACAAAATTTCATCGAGTGATCAAAGGCTTTATGATTCAGGGTGGCGATCCGCTTTCCAAAGATGATTCGCAAAAATCAATGTGGGGAACTGGTGGGCCAGGATACAAATTCAAAGACGAGCTCACTGGCAAGGAAAAATATCTGCAAGGAACTCTTGCGATGGCCAACTCCGGCCCAAACATCAATGGCTCTCAATTTTTCATTGTCACCGCGATCCCTGGCGCGCAACTCCCACCCAGCTACACGGTTTTTGGCAAAGTAGTTTCTGGCATCGACATCGCCCTAAAAATCGAAAACGTCAAAACTGCTCCCAATGATCAGCCGATAGATGATGTGGTGGTTTATAATATGGAATTGTTGGAGAAATAGGAGAATAACGAAAATGTGGTATAATAAGATAGTGATTTGACATTTATCATAAAATTTGATATAAATTCAAATCCTATTAGTATTAATAGTGTAATTAAGGCGTCTAAAATATATGTCGATTACAAAAAAAGCTAAAGATTATTTGTTAAAAGCAATTAGTGGTAAAGATTTTGCGCCACAAGGACTTGTTGATATAAACAGGTATTTTAGACTTTATGGACCGATTAATTTTGAATTCAAAAAAGAAGGCGATGCTATTGTTGGTATAAGCACAAATTTTAGATTTGGTTCTATTGTCACTTCAGGAAAAGATGAAAAAGAATTAGACAAAAATATCAAAGATGCTATCCTTACTTCTTTTGAAGTTGCATCTTCATATGCCAAAGAAGCTGGCATAAAGAATCTTAATGAATGTACAAAAGAAGATGTAAAAAATAAATGCTATCAATCGTATGCCCTCGCGTAGTCAACTTCCGGGAAATATCAAAAGGAAGAAATTTATAAGGGCACTGATGCGTTGTGGTTTTGAAATAGATTTAAGTGGCGGAGACGGAAGTCACTACAAAGCAACTTGGCCAGCAAATCAAAAATCAATCACTATTCAATCAGAGATAAGAAAAGATGTGCTATATTATTTGTTGAAAGAAATCGAAAAATATAGTGGTGTCACTTGGGAAGATATAAAAAAGAATCTTTAGAAATAAAAAAGTGTTAAGTAACTAGCTACTTAACAAAAAATAACAAAAAAAACAGGGTCTAATTTTTCGACGCCTGTTTTTTTACTTGCTACTGCCTTGTGGTTTTTTGTATTATATTCCTGAATAATTTTTAGATCGAATACTATTTAACTTCTTTGTTTGTTTTAATACTTTCTATTCTTTCTGCATTTTGTCTAACGCATTCTATAGCATCAGGAAAATTTTCAAAAATCAAATGCTGGTAATAAATATCATTTATAAGTTTAGAAGATTCACTACTTAGTTTATCATCCTCTGATTTTTGAGAAGTTGGATCTTTTTCCCATTTGACAAGGGCAACGCCCTTTTTGTCTGGATCATTAGAGCTTCCAAAGTAAAGCACAATACCATCAAGACTCGGATGTATCATTCTTCCATGTTTAAAAAGAGATCCTGCATTTTCATAACTAAGATCTCTATTGTCTCGAATTATTTGTTCATGCTGGTCTTTATTATTCTGTGCAGTTATAGAAGCTGGTTTTTCTTCTTGCGGTGTCTTATTTTGTACTGGGTCTTCCCAAGGATTGCTCATAGTTTATTCTTAAAAATTATATCTTTATTATAAAACAATTGCTTTTTTTTGCAAGTACTGTACTCACGAATTTGATTGCCACAAATCCTTCCGCCGTTTATAATATAAATATGCCAAACAAACCAAAAAAACTTATCCTAATTGACGGCAATGCGATCATTCATAGGTCATATCATGCCCTTCCACCACTCACTACCAAAAGCGGGGAACTGGTCAATGCTGTTTATGGTTTTGCATCCACGATGCTGAGCGTTATTTCCAAATTCCAACCAGACTATATTTTGGCGACTTTTGATTTGGCGGGACCGACTTTTCGTCAGGAGGAGTATAAGGAATATAAGGCGACACGAACAAAAGCGCCGGATGAACTTTATGCGCAAATTGAGCGAGTGAAAGAAGTGGTGCGGGCGATGGGAATTCCGATTTATGAAAAGGCGGGGTTTGAAGCGGATGATGTAATTGGGACGATGATTAGAAAATCAGAAAATGAATATTCTGATATTGAAAATATAATTGTGACGGGGGACTTAGACACCGTGCAACTTGTGAGCGAAAAAACTCAAGTATACACAATGCGCCGAGGACTCACGGATTCAGTGATGTACGATGAGGCGAAAGTTTTTGAAAGATATGGACTCAAGCCCGATCAAATTATTGATTATAAGGGTCTTCGCGGTGATCCGTCGGATAATATTTTGGGCGTCAAAGGCATTGGAGAAAAAACTGCTTCAACGCTTTTGCAAAAATATGGGACAATTGAAGGTGTATATGAAAATCTAAGCGAAATCAAAGGAGCAATTCGCGAAAAATTAGAACGTGACAAAATGCAAGCCATTCAAAGCAAGAGTTTGGCGACAATTCGCACTAACGTTCCGGTGGAATTGAATTTAGAAGAAGCTAAAACGCACGAATTCGATAGAACAAAACTGGTTAGACTTTTTCAAGAATTGACTTTTTACTCGCTAATAAAGCGTATCCCAGAGTCGAAAGATTTTAGTACTACAAATTTACAAATCGATTACAAATCTACAAATAATTCCGGAATTAAGGATTTCAAGTATGAATTAATTGCGGAAGACAAAGTAGAAGAATTTTTTAAGATGTTAGGGGATCAGAAGGAAATTGCAATAAATTTAAAAACTAAAGGAAATGATATTTTTTCCGGCATAGCTTTTTCTTGGAAAACTGGGCGGGCGGGATATATTTCAGGAATCAGGAATCAGGAATCAGAAATCAAGAATGTTTTAGAAAATGAGAATATAAATAAAATAGGTTATGATTTGAAAAATAGCATAAAAATACTAAAAGAAAATAATATTGAACTAAAAGGTGAAATGTATGATGTGATGTTAGGCGCTTATATGCTAAACCCAGGGGCAAAAATGGATTTTGCAAGATTAGTTCTAGAGCAATTGGGTGAGGAGATTCAGGAAGAAAAAAAGAAGGGACAATTAGGGTTGGATATGGAAACACCAGAAGAAATTGCAAACAAAGAATGCGCAGTAGCGGATTATGTGTTCAAATTGAAAGAAATTTTTTCCGAAAAAATTGAAAAAATTTCTGGTGAGCAAGGCAAGGACAATAATTTAGAAAATGTTTTTTCTAAAATAGAAATGCCACTGGTCAAGATTTTGGCAGAAATGGAAACTCACGGAGTGAAACTCAACACAGTTATTTTCAAAGGCATAGCGGAGAAAATAAACTCGCGGATTATAAATCTGGAAAAAAATATCTATGAGCTGGCCGGAACGCAGTTTAATATTAATTCTCCTAAGCAATTGGCGGAAATTCTTTTTGTGAAACTCAAGATTTCAACGGATAATATCAAGAAAGGTAAAACTGGATATTCAACTGCATCAGCGGAACTACAAAAAATTAAAGAAGAATATAAGATAGCCGAAAAAATTGAAGAATACCGAGAAATTTTTAAATTAAAAACTACCTATCTAGATGCGCTACCACTTTTAGTGGATGAAAAATCTCGTATTCACACCACTTTTAATCAAGCCGTCACTGCGACAGGGCGCTTGTCTTCTTCGGAACCTAATTTGCAAAACATTCCAATCCGCACTGATCTTGGACAACTTTTGCGCGTCGCTTTTGAAGCCGAGCAAGGTTATAAATTAGTAGCGGCTGACTATTCGCAAATTGATCTTCGCGCCGTGGCGCATGTTTCGGGAGACAAAAAAATGATTGAACTTTTTCATGCTGGGTCTGACATTCACACGGCTACCGCTTCTGAAATCAACAAGGTTTCAATTTCGCAAGTGACTCAGAAAATGCGAAGTTCAGCCAAAGCTTTGAACTTTGGAGTGATATATGGCATGAGTGTTTTTGGTTTTTCAGTTTCAGCTGGAATTTCTCGCGATGACGCCAAAAAATTTATCGATGCTTATTTTGAAAAATTTACTGGCGTGGCGCAGTATATGAAATCGACCAAAGAATTTGCCAAAATTAATGGCTATGTGGAAACGGAAATGGGGCGTCGGCGCTATATCCCAGAGATAAATTCCTCAAATTTTATGGTGCAAAACAGTGCTGAACGTATGGCGATCAATATGCCCATTCAAGGGATGTCAGCGGATATTGTGAAACTTGCCATGATAAAAGTGTATGAAGAATATAAAAATAATCCAGATGTTAAAATAATTCTTCAAGTGCACGATGAAATAATTTTAGAAGTCAAAGAAAATTTAGCCGATGAAGTTTCTAAAAAAGTCAAAGAAATTATGGAGCGGGTTTATAAACTCAAAGTCCCGCTAGTAGTGGATGTGAAGGTGGGGGATAATTGGGGGGAAATTTAATTATGCCAGAATTACCTGAAGTTGAAACAATTATTTCAGACTTAAATAGGAAGATTAAGGGTGTCACTATCACCAATTTTTGGTCTGACTTTCCCAAAGCCATTAAAGGTGTGACACTAGAAAAATTCAAACGGGAAATGCGCGAGAAAAAAATTCTCAAAGCCGAGAGGGTTGGCAAAAATATTCTTCTCCATCTTTCTAATGATAAAACTTTGCATATTCACTTGCGCATGACCGGGCATCTTTTGGTCAAAGATAAATCAAAAAAACTCAATCAAAAAAATTTTGCTGAGAAAGTCAATCAATATATCCATCACATTTGGAAATTAGACAAAAATAAAACTTTGGAATTTTCCGACTTGCGAAAATTTGCCACCATCACACTGCTTGATACCGATAGCCTATCAGAGTATCTTGCAAATAAAAAAATTGGAATTGATGCGCTAGATTCAAAATTTACATTTGTAAAATTTAATCAACTCCTAGACGCCAAGCCTAAAACGCTAATCGGAATTTTTCTCCTAGACCAAAGCATAATCTCTGGCATTGGTAACATTTATCGCAGTGAAATCCTCTTTGCTTCAGGGGTTTTGCCGAAAAGAAAAAATGAAAGTTTAAATAAAATTGAACGCAAAAAAATATTTGAAAATACTGAAAAAATCTTGAGGCTAGCCATCAAAATGCGTGGCACCTCTGATAGTGATTATCGCGATTCAGATGGAGCATTAGGACATTTTCAAAAAGTGCTAATGGTGTATAATAGAGAAAGACAACTTTGTAAAAAGTGTGGTACAATAATCAAAAGAGAAACACTGGGGCAGAGGAGTGTTTTTATTTGCTCAAGTTGTCAGAAGTAATTTTTTATAAATAATTTTAATTTACTAAAGTACGAATCGAGCGAAAGTACGAATTCGTAATTTAGTTTAATTAGTATTTTCGTAAATATGACTAAAAAACAAAAAATAATCATTGCTGTTCTTGCAATAGCAATCATGGCGAGTGGATTTTATTTTTTCAAAAAATCCAATCCTAGTAATGTGAAAAAAATAGACTTAAACAAAATTCAAGAAAGCGCTGGTCCAGCAAATACCGGGCCAGTTAGTCCAATTTCGGGAATAAGTTGTGAGGCATGGAATCGTCGCCCTGTGGCAGTGATGCAACCATCCGATTTGCAAGCTCGACCGGCTGCGGGGTTTTCCGAGGCGGATATGGTGGTTGAAATGCCAGCTTACACATCTTCCGTAACGCGTCTTATGGGAGTGTATATTTGTAATATTCCCAAAGAAATTGGAGCAATACGCAGTTCTCGTCATGATTACATCGCGATCGCTAGCGGACTCAATGCATTTTTCATTCATTGGGGTGGTTCACATTTTGCGCTTGATCTTTTGAACAAAAATGTGATAGATCACATTGATTGCATGAATACTAATTATTGTGCTCGTTGGCCAGTCTCCGGAATAATGAGATTGGAAGACACGGGACATATCGCTGGAGAGAAAGTTTTGGAAGCCATGAAAAATTTGAAATTAGATATGACAGATAAATTCTCTGGTTATGCTCATCAAGAAGAAGCATCAATTGAGAATCGTCCAAGTGGTGGACATCTTCGCGTGGCCTTCGCTAAGCCTTATGATGTGGAATATGACTATGATAAAAATTCCAACTCATATCTTCGAACTTGGGGAGAAAAAGCTGATACCGATCGAAACAATAATCAAAGATTAGCTCCAAAAAATGTGGTAGTGATGTTTGCTAAATCAGAACAGATTGTTAACACGAAAGATTACAAGGCGCTGGGCATGCAAGATCCATGGGCGGACGTAGAAGTTGTCAAAAACACCGGAGCGGAAAGTATAAGTGGACGATATAATAATGTGGAAATTGGTGATCCGTGGTATGATGAGACGGATAGTGGCCCAGCTAAATATTATTTCAATGGCAAGGAATATGAAGGTGTTTGGAAAAAGGATAAATCCAAAATAGACAGTAAATTGGCTTTTTTTGACAATTCAGGCACGGAAATTAAATTTGTGCCAGGGCAAATCTGGGTGGAAATTTTGGAGCCAGGGCAAAATTTGGAATGGGAACCAGCTTCATAAAGCATATAACATAAAACATGTAACAATAGTAATTTAATTGTTTCATGCTTCATGTTTCATGCTACATGGCATATGATTATTTTTCTCTTTGGTGATGATGCACTTCGCTCTAGCCAAAAAATTCTCGAAATAAAAAATAAATTTATGTTTTCTGACAAGTCCGGTTCGGGCTTGTCAGTTTTTGATTATTCGGAGACGAAAGAAGCATCAAAAAAAATTATCGACACACTAAACACTCCAAATTTATTGGCGCCAAAAAGACTGATTATTTGCAAAAACCTAATTTCTAAGGCTTTAGTTGAAGAGCAAAAGAAAATTTTGGAATTTCTAAAAAAGAAAAAAAATCTCAGCGAAGATTCTGATGCGGTGATAATTTTTTGGGAAAATGAAATGCCCAAGAAAAACAATGGTTTGTATAAATTTTTGGTGGACAAAAATTCAGGGAGTAAAAGTCAGAATTTTGAAAAATTATCCGGGATAAAACTGGAAGCTTGGACATTGAAAACGATGAAAGAAATTAATTCGGAAGCCTCTATTTCCAAAGGAGCGTTGGCAAAATTAATTGTCTATTGTGATGGCGACAATATCTTACTTTTTAGTGAAATTCAGAAATTAGTGTCCTATGCGCAAAAAGAGATGATTGGTGAAAAAGATGTGGAGCTTTTGGTGCGAGCTAATTTAAGTGGTAATATTTTTGCAATGGTGGACGCATTAGGCGCGAATAACAAAAAAGAAGCCCTTCGACTTTTACATGAACATTTGAAAAAAGGTGATGACCCATTCTATCTTCTGTCGATGTTTTTCTATCAATTTAGAAATATGCTCAAAGTCGCTGATTTATATGAAAAAGGCAATCGAGCCGAATTTGACATTGCTCGCATAACAAAGCTCCATACTTTTGTTGTCAAAAAAACTTTGTCGCAAATGAGAAATTTTACATTTTCCAAGTTAAAGAAAATTTATCAGACGCTAGGAGAAATTGATACGGCCGTAAAAACTGGGAAGGTTGAGATAAAATTGGCATTGGATAAGTTTGTGGTGGAACTTTGATTTTACTTTTCTTTTTTCCGCAAAAAGAAAAGTAACAAAAGAAAAGCTCTCAGCCGAGCTCACGCGCCAATAAATTCTTCGTTCGCTGGCTAAATTTACTAAACTCCACTTAGGACACGAATGAGTAAATTTTTAACGCCAGCTCACTTGAATTTATAATGGCACGTTTCGCAAGGCTGAAATAAAATACAAAATACAAAAAACGCTCCATTGACGGAGCGTTTTTTTTCTTGAAGATTATTTCTTTGCTGTAGCGGCGGTTTTGACTTGTTTGTTAAGTCGGGATTTCATTCGGGCGACGCCGTTTTTAGTGAGAACTTTCTTTTGAACAGCTTTGTCCAAGGCTTTCAGGGATTTTTTCAAGTATTCTTGCGCTTTGTCGATTTCGCCCTTAGAAAGAGCAGTTTTAGTGATTTTAATCGCGCTTCGAAATTGGCCCTTAATTTTGTTGTTCTTTTGGGTTTTTCTCGCAGTCACTCGCATGTACTTTTTGGCTGATTTGATGATTGGCATTTAGATAAATTTAGTGATTAATTACTTATATATTTCTATCATAGGATAGAAGTTTTGGCAAGAGACCAGTTAAATGATAAGATAATAGTATGATTGCAAAACTAACGGGGAAAATTGAATATCTCAAAAGCAACTATGCAGTAATAGATGTCCATGATATTGGGTATAAGGTGTTTTTGTCGGCTTATACTTTTGGGAAAGTGGCGGGAATGCCGGAGGTGAGTTTGTTTATCCACACCTATGTGCGGGAAGACACGCTGGCGCTCTATGGTTTTTTGACGAGCGAAGAATTGGAAATGTTTGAACTTTTGATTTCAATTTCTGGCATTGGTCCAAAAGCGGGCATGGGAATTCTTTCGATTGCCACGCCCAAAACAATCAAAACTGCCATCCTCAATGAAGACCCATCTATTCTCACAAAAGTTTCTGGCATCGGCAAAAAAACCGCTGAGCGCGTTATTTTGGAACTGCGAAACAAGGTAGCGGATATGACTACGGGAGAAAAAGAAGAAGCCACGATTGATTCAGACGCCATTGAAGCGCTACTTACTATGGGCTATTCCGTCAGCGAAGCCCGCGACGCACTAAAAATTGTTCCACTGGATGTGAAAGATGTTGGGCAAAGAGTGAAGATGGCACTGAAGAATTTGGGAAGGAAGTAGAGGGTGAATATTGACAGGCGAATAATCAATTGTAGCAATAGATTGATAGTTATAAAGTTCCTAGTATACTAGGAACTAGGAATAATTTTTAATTATTTTAATAAATTAATTCAATAAAAAAATGGAAAATCAAATTGAATTTCTTGATTCATCAGAAAATAAAATAGATATTAATAAAAAGGCAATGCCTTTAGAAAAGTCAAATAAAATTCTTGGTATAATTTTTTTAATTACTACCCTAATTAATATTTTTTTGCTTTATCTTGATGAGCCATCTAAAGGATTAGATTTGGGATTGTTAATAATAAGTATTCCGATTTTAATTGTAGGATTAGGAAGTGTACTTATTTTAATTGAAAACTTATTTAAATTAAATACAATAAAAACTGGGCATAAGCATAATATTATTTTAAAGATTTCTATTTTTGTTTTTATTGTAATTATTTATATGCAATTCTTGGTACTTTTTGGAAAATAACTACAAATCAAGTTTTAACTAAATGAACTAAAGAGTCGATGAATAATGATTTTCTTCAATCAAGCGAATGGCGGAAATTTCAAGAGGCGGTGGGGCGAAAAACCTTCTGTGTCACCTCACCCCAACCCTCTCCTTATAAAGGAGAGGGAGTTATTGAGTTTTCTGCCAGCATAATTGAGCATAGCTTGCCGATAGTGAGGAAGTATTTTTATATTCCTCGCGGACCTATTATTTGTCATCCTGAACTCGTTTCAGGATCTGATTCAGAGATGCTGAAACAAGTTCAGCATGACATGGAAAAATTAATTGATTTAGCGAAAAAAGAAAAAGCTGGGTGGATTCGGATTGAGCCAACGGATTCGCGTATATTAGATTTAATTGGCAAAAATTTGCGAGTAGTTAAGGCTCCACATGATATGCAACCGAAGGAGACTTTGATAATAGATATCTCAAAAAGTGAAGAGGAGATTTTGGTGGGGATGAAAAGTAAAACACGCTATAATATTAAATTAGCAGAGAAAAAGAGTGTGTCAGTGATCAGTGAGCAGGGATCAGAAAACAGAAAAAATATTGAAGAATTTTTGAGGCTCACAAAAATAATGTCTGAAAGACAGGGGATTGCGACGCACGAGGAAAATTATTATCGAAAGATGTTTGAAGTAATTCCGAATGATATCATAAAATTGTATGTGGCTGAGTATGACAATCAAATTATCGCAGCTAATATTGTGATTTTCTACGGCGAAACTGCTTATTATTTGCATGGAGCATCGGATGACAAATATAAAAACTTGATGGCACCGCATCTTTTGCAATGGCGTCAAATCCAAGATGCGCGCAAGGCCGGATGTGTCAGATATGATTTTTGCGGAGTAAAAGTGAATAATAAAAAAGGCAGATCATGGGAGGGAATAACTAGATTTAAGCTCGGATTTTCACCGAGCACAAAGTCCGTGATATTTCCTGGGAGTTATGATATAATAATAGACAGAAAGAAATATTTTTTATACCTATTTTTACAGCGTGTAAAAAAGTTTTTTAGTTGGGATGTGCGCAAAATTTTTGATGACAAAAAAGAGGATGAAAAAAACAAAGATTAAAATTATTTTTTCTTTATTTGCAAAAAAAATTGCAATATTTTTTGGAACTGCTTGGAATAAATATAAAAAACTTTGTGAGAAAATAACCCCGCCATTTTTGAGTGGGTTTCTTCGTCGAAATTATCCGCTGTTTTTGGCAATTGTATTTTTAACACCAGCTTTTATTCTACTTTTTCTTTTTGTTAATTCGCAGTTGCATAAACAGCCTACTTTTGCAGCTGATTTTACTGGCAAAATTAAGGTTTCTAAACAATCAACCACACTTTCCACGAATGGTGATTGGTATACCTCGCTGGCTAATTCTGGAGATGGGATAAATGGAGACGCTGAAAGCGGAACTTTCAATCCAATTCATCCCGGGAGCGCTGTGGGAACAGAGGGCGCGGCGGGAACTTTTACTTTCGGACACCTAACATTAGGCGCCTCAACTACTTTTGCTAATGGACAATTCATAGGTTTCAAAGCGCCAAGCGCGCAAAATTTAGCTGGAGTGCAGTTGGTTTTTGAAAATTTAACTACTACTGCGCTTTCTAATGTCGATTTGCAAATAGAATTAGTGCGTTTTCCTTCAGCTGTTTGTACCACCAGTTGCACAAATTATGTGACAGGTACGCAAGCCGCTTATACTTATCCAGCAGATACCATAGTAGAGAGAAAAACTATTTGGCAATTTAACAATAATTTGTCGGGAGAAAATATTCAACCAGGAAATTTTGGGCGAGCGACTTTTGATTTTCGTTTTGATACTCCACTCCCTGTGGGGCAGGATGCGGCTAATACGCATTATGGAATTCGTATTGCTAATTTTGGCGCTGGTGCGCCAGTTTTTGGTACTTGGGCGGCAAATGTTCCATACGGGAAATTCCCAACTATTAATGGGACAAGACGCACTATTGGAGTTGATGATGTGGATTTTTCTACTGCCGTATCTATTGAAATGCCAACAGTTCTTTCTGGAAATAATGTAATTACGACTGGTGGAATGGTGGCGATAAACTCAGTGGCGGGAGTTGGAATGCCCAATACTCGGCGAACACAAAATGAACATTGGACAGCAACCTATTCCAATTCTTCTTCTGACTGGACAATTAGTGGTTCAGTTTCTGGCATGCAAGCTAGAAAATTGGCCACAACTTCAATTGGTTCAACTGGTGCTTCATGGGTGGATGACAGTGCGGTAATGACAACACTCACCAAAGATTTGGACACCGCCACAAATATAATTTGCGTAAATTCAATTTCTGGTTTTGCCGTTAATCAATATATTGATATTTGGGATTCCAATACTGCTCCGGCTCAATTTACAATTTTGTCAGTAGCTAATTCAAATGCAACTTGTCCATCGAGTGGACCGGCGATTTTGACAACAGCGGCCGCGGTGGTAAATACGCATAACTACACAGTTTTGAAAAATGCTACAGTAGCACAAGCTAAATGGAAAGCGAGAATTATTCAAGGCGCGATAGAAAGTTTTTCAGTTAATATGCCAACCACTACCAAGATTTGTGTGGCAGATACAACTGGTTTTGATATAAATACCGCTAGTTCTACGGCTAATAATGTAGCAATTTGGGATAATAACTCCAATATTCAAGTTAATCGAGTGACAGCCGTGACTTCCAGTGGGGACGCATCTTGTGCTAGTGGAAAAAGTTTGACAGTAGCAACTGCAATTACTGCAGGGACATATACAATCGATCAAAATGCTAAAGTAGCGGAAATTTCCACTACACTTTCCAATGCCGGAACGCCGAGCAATGGCAATATTTTTCGCTGGACAAGTTTCAATCATACCCAAAATCCAATCGGCGCAACTCTCTTAAGCCGAACTTCTTCGGTACAATTGGCATATGCTAAAAATACCGCTCCTGCCACTTCAAATACAAACTATCCCTTTCTTTCTAATCGTCATTTCTATTTTGTCGCTTATGGCGATGGAGATACCACTGCTCCCATAGATGGCGACATTGTGATTGTGGGCAATGGGAAAAATGATCCAGACGTTGGTGATTCTTCTAATTTAACTAACGATATCAATTGGGCGTCGCGTCAATCTCATATTGTGACAATTAACAAAGATTGGAATGCACCAATGGCTTATACGGGAAATTTGGGAGCAACGGCTTTAGCAACAGGCGCAGTAGGTAGTGGCGCAGGATCTTTGGGAAATTATCCTGGAGTCTATTCGTCTAATGGCGGTTGGGTTTCAGCTCTAGTGACTCCTGGATCACAGCTCGGCATTGATAATTCGGAAAACAAACATTATCGGGTGACTATTCCTGGAAAAATTGTAGTGGATTCAGATGCTTCAGTGGCTTTTGGGAAAACAGGTTCGGCTATCCCAGCTTCTTCTACAACAGATATTTTCTTTGATAATACTAGTCCAGCAATGCAATCTAATTTGACAGTTGATTCGGCCGCTACTTCAACTTTGACTGTAGTTTCCACTGTAGGGCTAAACCCCGGAGACACAATTTTAATTCGCGACAATGATACGCCTGCCACAACTAGAATTGTGGCGGCGATTGAGAGTTCTACGGTTATCACAACTACAGCGGCAATGGTAGTTGGTTATACAACAGCGCAATCAGCTTATGTTGCCAAAGGTTTAACTACGGAAATTCCTACGGGGGCTGATAGGCGCGCAGGAATTTACACGATGACAGGGCTAAATGCAGCGGCCACTCCAGCCCAACAAAACAACCGCACGGGACGAGTGAGTCTTTATGGCAAGGGTGCTGATGCTTTTCGCACAATGAAAAGTGATTTGGCGGTGGATATCGAAGGGAATATTGATTCTGGATATTTAGGAAACAATCAAACTGATTCAGGAGAAACTTGGGTGGACATAAAAGATAATGTGGTAGGCAATTGGCAACCACTGGATAATATCTCTGTAGCAGGAGGAACTAATCAATTGGCAGATAATATTTTTTCCACCATTGGAATGGCTGGTAATGATGACGCCAATCAATTTCCAGTTTGGACAGGAGCTCCGACCAAAGTTGACACAGGTGCAGGCGGAAGAAATTCTTTGCCAAGCCCAAATATGGAAGTGGCGGAAATCGGGACAATCCCAATGACAGATATTTATAATGCTGATTATAATGGAGGCTCAGTTTTATTTTCTACTAATTATAATAATTCTTCAGCTTGGACAATTTTTGGAGACAATGCTAATACGGAAATAAATGACGCCGTCTATTTTGGCGATCAGGGAAGTAATGCTCCCTATACTTTGGAATTTAATTTGAACACAGCGATGTCAGCTGTAGCGGATTATGTTTGGGAATATTGGAACGGAACCAGTTGGACAAGTTTTTCTCCACGCGATGCTTATGCCTATCAAGTGCGAACCGGCTATGTTTCATATTTATCCGCGGATAGTGTGAATAATTCTTTGACGGCTTCGGTTGTGTCTGGAATGCAAGCCAACTTTGGAGTTGATCAAATGGTGGCGATTTCCGACAATGATTCGCCGACAATCTATCGAAGAATTTCTGCTTTAGCAGCTGGAGTGATCACTTTCACTGAACCAATTCCTTCCGGATATACTATAGCGCAAGGAGCAAGAATTAGTCGGCTAAACGGTGGGCAATGGGGATCAATTAGTCCTGCAAATATTTTTTCTGCCACAGGCAGAAGAATGATTAGTTGGACTCCAGCTAATTTAGCTGGCACCCCAACCAAAACAACAGTCAATGGCGTGAATGCTTTTTGGGTGCGAGCGCGAATTTCAACTTTCACAAGTTTCACTACTCAACCAACCAATCAGACAACTCCAATTGGAATGAGTGGTCTTGAGCGAATTTCTTCTGGAACAATAAATGTTTCCAATGGAACACAGGAAGCGAAAATTTCAGAAGTGACTGCGGGATCGAGTTTTGATCCAAACGAAGAATGGATGTTGGAATATGGCGAATCTCCTGGATGGAAACAAATCGTGCCAATCGTGCCGTCGGCGCCATACACTTGGCATACTAACAGTGGAGTGTTGAGTCAAAACACAGCCACGGCCGATTTTCATATTTCTAATGGAGATTTGAGCTGGGGAGATTATACAGTGACCGCCAAAGTGAGAATGAGAACTGTGACGGATGCAACTTCTCGAAAAATTGGAATAGTTCTTCGTGATACACTGGACGGAAATGGCTATGGAGCGTTGATTGAAAAAACTACTACCCAGCAGAGAATTGGAATTTATCCAATAACACTGGGAACAGAAGGCACGGCCTATTCTAATGTGACCAAAGCTTTTTCAGATAATGCTTGGTATTGGGTCAAGGCGAATGTGACAGGAACGGGAGCATCCACAGTCATTAGCGCAAAATTTTGGGCAGACGGCTCAGGAGAACCAGGGAGTTGGGATACGACTTTTACTACCTCCTTAGCACAAGGATTATGGAACACAGGGCAAATAGGACTTTTTGGCGATGCTATGATAGCGGATTTTGATGATATCTCAGTGGATAACGGCAGTGTAGTACTTTCCGATTCATTTACTGATACAGGAACTTGGAGATTAACCGGCTCAACTCAAGGAACGCTAACCAACAGAGTTTCTGCTGGTATGCCATACAGTAGTGATTATTTGAATTTTACTTTGAAACAAAAAGGTGGGCGCGATGGAGTTTGGAAACCGGAGATTGGGGATAAAATTTATCTAAGCTCAACAGCAATCAAAAGTTATAAAGGAATTTCAGGTACGGGGACAGATGCCATCACTACAAGTAATGCCAATACGAAATATGAAAAATGGGATTTTGAATGGAATCCGACAACTTCCAAATGGGGAGTTGTTGGTTCGGCTAGTGGAGCGGATGGCTCAGTTGCTCCGGGGAGCGCTTTTTCGGCGACGGGAAACAAAATTGGACTCACGATAAATTCTGGCAATCCAACTAGCACTAAATTTGGCGATCGAATGCTTCTTCTTCAAGATAATTTGAAAAGAAATAATGGTTCGTGGATTGGTTCCAATGGAATGGGTAGCGCAGTTCTGATTGCTCCATCGCAAACACTAACCTCTAGTTCAATAACACCTCGTTATAATATTGAAGGTCAAAGTGGCACAGCCACGGCGAGACAAAGAGGAACAATTGATTTTTGGTTTAAGACAAATTATGCCGGCACTCCTTCTGCGACGCTTAATCCAAAAGGAATGTATTTGGTAGATTATGCCAATCAAGGCAATTCTGAAAGGTTGTTTATCAGGCACACTCCAGATGGATATTTGGAAGCGGGAATTTTTGCCGGAGCAGTTCAAAATACATTACTCAAAAAATCATTTTCCGCCACAGCTGGACAATGGTATCATTTTCGCTTAACTTGGAATGACAGTGATTCGGGTGCGATTATTAATAAGAAAAAAGCTTGGCTGGACGGCGTAGCCTTCACAATAGGAGAAGGACAAGATACAGTCATTGGAGCACGCGGAGCCAACGCGGGACTTCTTCGCATTGGGAATGTGTGGACTTATGACGCTCCATTCGATGGATCGATTGATGAATTTGCAATTTTTGATGATGCGATTGATACTTCCGGCAGTTGCGATTGGGGAACATTTACTCCTTCAACTTCGGCTTGGACAAATGCCGGAATAGTCGGTTGCGACGATGCGGATAGTGATCAAGGCACAAATATTTTCCGAGCGAGTTTTGATCAGGCTTTGAATCCGCAAGAAGGATTTGTTTGGGCGGACTATGCCTTTGGCAATCCCGCGATGATTTTCACTAATGGAGCTGACACTGGCAATGATAAAATTAGAATTATCACCTATCCGCAAAGAACAAGAGTATGGGTGGATAATACTGGTGATAAATATACGCCGTCAGCTCGAATTAAATATGGTTCCGGATTTCAAGAAAATGCCACTGCGGCTACGCTGGCTGGCTGGTCGAATAATTTTACGTATCATCATCGTGCTAAAACTGATTCAACGAGCAATCCAACTTATTCGCCAGTTTTGAATCTGCGCCGAAGCACGCATATTTGGTCAACGGAGCCAATTACTTATACTGGAGCGACAATGGGCGCGCCGATAAATGCTGGCAATGGTTTTGGCTACAGTGGTGGAATTGGGCTTTCCGGCTTGGCAACAATTGATATGTCCAATGTTTCAACAGAAAATCAATATGGCAATTTCTATATCTGGACTAATCCCTATACTTCATCAGTAGTCAAACCTAATCAGCTTATTACCAATTCAGTTTTTTATAATTATTATGATCGTGCTTATTCAGTTCTCAATAAAACTGAAGGTACAAATTATGTCGGTGCGGATTTTGTCACTACTCATGTTGGCGCGGGAAACATCGGAACTGGTTATAATGCCAGTGCTTCACAAAATGTGGGAATCGACGGATCAATTTTTATGGGTCATCGCAATGCCTATGTGACAGCTCCGCCAACAGCGGCTAATGGGTCGGCCTCATTTTTTTCCGGACGATTATACAAGGTAAATAATTCTGAATTTTATAACAACGGTGTGGCTGGCGCGGGAACAAGCGGAGCGGTCAATTTCAGCTCAGGTGTAGCTAAAGTGGAATTGAATGATAATATTTTTTCTCTTAATACTAATGGCATAAGACTTTATGGAAATTCTTTTTTCAATATGTCTAATAATATTTTTGATGCTCAAGTGGCGGATGATGCGACGACTAATGCCGGCGCCTATGGCAGTGCTATTCGCGTGGCGCAAACTTCTTCTTCAGTGGCGATTGCTGACAATGCCAGTATTTTCGGTCGCGGACTTTGGAACGAAGCGGACATCAACACGCCGGCAAATACTGGGACATTCGAAGCGGAATCGCTCATTCAATTTACGGGTGACAAAACTCAGCTTTTGAGCCCAGTGCTTTTTGGAACAGCAGATTATGCCAATATGTCGCGTGTGCCAGAAAATTATTATGTAAAAACTATCCCCGGAGCTGATGTGCGTGGCAGTTATTCTTCAGATGTTAAAGATATTGTCAATTTCACAACTTTCGGCAATATGTGCACTACTGGACCAAATCTAGTTGACACTACAGTGCATACTTCTGGTGGTTATGCTTGGAGAATGGAGCCAAACAGTTCGGATGTTTCATTGGATTATTCAGCTAAATTAGTGGGTGTTTCCGGAAAACCATTAGCGGCGACAGGTTATATAAAAATAAATGAAAATTACGGATCCAGTAATTTGCCAACAGTGACACTTTCTGGATTAGGAATGACAGGCGCTAATCTGACTTGGACGGCGCAAGATTCTCCAAATACTTGGCAACAATTTGTAGTTTCTGGCACGCCGACTGAATCAGCTTTGGCAGAATTGAAATTAAGTGTGAAAAATAATTTCGTTGAGTCAGCTTCTGGTACTAGCGAATTGATTTCTAATGCTACAGGAAACTATTTGCCAATAAGTATGGAAGATAATGACGCATCCTGGACAGTCAATCAGTGGGTAGGATATAAACTAAAAGATTCAACTGGAAAAATTTTTGATATTGTCAAAAATACTGATAAAATACTATATCTCAAAGGAAATGTTTTGCCTCATCTTTTGTCAGTGACATTTTCTGCACTTACCCCTGGAGATTATATAATTTTCAATGAGCCGTATGTTTATCTGGATGATGTTTCTGTGCTTTCTGGTAGTGTGGACACGGGAACTTTGGATTTTCATTCACAAGGACAGCCGGTTTCCCCTTGGCTTTCTACGGGGCTCACTGCGGAAGGAGTATGGAATGCCCAGTGGAGCACTTTTGCCAACAGTGCTGGATCCTTCGGACAACTCTTGGGTGATGCACTAGTGGCGCAATATGCCGATATTTTTGGTGGCAGTCCAACCACAACAGTTTTCAATACTAATCTGACTTCAACTACGGATGATTTCTATTTGAACGGTGCTATCATCTTTACTGAAGGACAAAACAAAGGAGCGGTGCGAAGAATCTCTGATTATGGCGGAGCTTCCAAAACTGTGACAGTTGATCCAGCCTTGCCTTTTGCTCCAGCTGAGGGAGATCGCTTTGCCATTCTCGCTGCCACTGCTTCTAGTGGTGGAACTAGCGGAGGAGGAGCGAGTGCGGCTGATATTTGGAGTTATGCGGTGCGAACATTGACCGATGCAACCTTGAATTCTGGCAGTCTAGCCACCTCAGCTGATGTTGCCAATATTCGTGCTGACATTACTTCGGTTTTGACTGAATTAGGAACGGGAAATATTTCTGCGATTAAAACTAAAACAGATTCAATTGATTGGGATGATGTGACGGGGCTAATCACTTCTACGGGAGACATTCAAAACAAAACTGATACAATTAATTGGCTGGATATTTCCGCGATTAAAACAGATACCGATACGATAAATTGGAGTGATGTTACGGGGATAAAACTTAACACCGACACAATTGCTTGGGGAGATATCACTGCCATCAAAGCTAATGTGGCTACTTTGATTTTGGAAATTGGCACTGGTAATATTTCCGCGATTAAAACTAATACCGACAGCATTAACTGGTCAGATATAACTGGCATCATAACTTCCAATGGAGAAATAAAAGCGAAAACTGATACAATTGATTGGGCAAACGTGACAGGGATAAAAACAAAAACCGATACTATCGATTGGGACAATGTGACAGGGATAAAAGCTAAAACCGATACGATTGCTTGGGGAGATATTGCAATTTTGCAATCATCAGTCAATGCCTTAAATGATATTTCCGCTTCGGATATTTGGAATTATGCTACACGCACAATCACAGGCGAAGTTTCTTTGACCTCAACTTCTCGTCAGGCAATTTGGGATACTGCCTGCACAATTTTGAGTACTACGGGCAGTGTGGGAAAATTAGTCTGTGATAATTTGGATGCAAAAATTTCAGAAGTGGGTAGTTCTACTCTTACAGCAGAGGATGTTTGGAATTATGCTACGCGAACTATCACAGGATTTAGTGATCCAGCTTTGGCCGCGATTGCCAATAGTGTTTGGAACAATTCCACAAAAACATTAACTTCCTATGGCAATGACATCACAGCGCAAAATGTGTGGGATGTTTTAACTTCCAGTTTAACAACAGTTGATTCTATTGGAAAACTTTTGCAAGTAAATGTAGATGACACAATTTCTTCGCGTGCGTCGCAAGATAGTGTGGATGCGATGGCTTCTAATCTGGCTGTCGTACTTTCAGAAATTGGCACTGGCAATATTTCCGCCATCAAGGCTGGCACAGACTCAATCAACTGGTCGGACATCACGGGATTGGTCACTACTTCCGGAGAAATCAAACTTAAAACTGACAGTATAAATTGGAGTGATATTGGAGCGATTAAGACAAAAACAGATACGATTGATTGGGAGGATATAACGGCGATTGAATTGAAAACTCGTACAATTGAGTGGGGAGATATAACTGATATCAAATCTAATGTAGCCACTCTTATCTCAGAAATTGGCACTGGCAATATTTCTGCCATTAAGGCTGGCACAGACACAATCAATTGGTCGGATATCACTAGCATCATTACTACCAGTGGAGAAATAAAAGCTAAAACAGATACTATTGATTGGAATAAGGTGGATGAGATAAAAACCAAAACCGACACAATCGATTGGGATGATGTGACGGGGATAAAATTGAAAACCGACACAATCAATTGGAATGATGTTGACACAATTTCTTCACGCGTGGATACGACTGTTTCTTCGAGAGCTTCGCAAACTTCTTTGGATTCTCATGAAGCGTCTGAATCAACTTTCAGAACTAGCACAACTAATACTCTTTCGGATATTTCTAGTGATGTGAATGATATCGCTCTGGATGTTGTTGGGATACAAGGTAGCCTTTCTTCAATTGACACAAAAATTGATACATTAGCTTCTACACTCAACTCTATTGACACAAAGATTGATACGCTGGATACAAATGTGGACAGCATAAAATCAACAGTAGAAGATACGAACATAAAAGTTTCTGCCATTCAACTGGTTGTGGGAAACATTTTGGATAAATGGGGGAGTTATTCAGCAGGAGATGTTATTGGATATGTCTCAGCACTGGAAACTTATGTCGGGGATCCCAATGATGAAGCTAGTGCAGAAACTCTTTTTGGAAGAATAAAAGAAGTGAAAGAAGCGGCGGGAAGCGGGGGAACAGTTGATTTGATTTATGCCCAAGTGCAAGCGACACACGAAAAATTGTCTGATGTGCAACTGGAGCTGGGCTATCAGGGGAAAACTACCAGTGCTTATGATGACATTACGGCAATGAAAAATTATGTTGATACGGTAGAAAATAATTTGTTGTCGCTAGACTCAAGAACTTCCAATATTGCTTCTTCGGTGAGTGATGTTTCAAGTGATCTTGAAGATGTGACAGAAAAAATTGGTAAAGTTAATCCTGATTCCTTTGCGCAACATTTTGAGATAAAGAATAACGACATTGTTTATCTAAAAAACAAAGTAATTGAACTAAGAGCTGTGAGTGAAATCAATCGTCAATTGATAGAAAAAACAATCAATGAACCGATAGTCAAAACAATGATGGAATGGGGCTCGGTGGTTATCAAATTTATTATCGTCAATCCTTCCAGTTCAACTGACCAAAAAATTCCATTCAAAGCCTATCTTCCAAAAGAAGTACGCCAAGAATACATCATGGATTTAGGCGGGCTTTCCTTGAATTATGATGCGACAACTGAGCAATATTATGTGACAGCCGATTTGTCCTTGAAGGCGGGGGAATCAATTACGCGCGCAGTGGAGATAAAAGATATTTGGATAATTTCACAAGACGAAACGGATTCTCTGCGAAAACAATCAGAAGAAATGGCAACGGGACTTTCAGATACCTCCTATAATGCTCAGGCAATTACACTTAAAACTGATATCAATACTAGATTAGATAAACTTGTGAGAAAACAAAAAGATAGCAATGCTACTCCGCAAGATCATATTTTGGCATATCGTGAAAATCAGGAAGAACTAAAGGCGATTAATGATAATATGAAAGGAATGAAAGATTTGGTGTTAAATTCCGGCACCGGAAAAAATTTCCTCGCTTCTATTGGTGGCATTCAAACTTTTGCCACCTGGGGAATAGTTTTAGTCTTGATCTTTGGTATGGGAGCGCTGGGATTTTTCTATTACGCGCTGTGGAGAAAAAAAATAGTTTATGAAGATGGAAAAAAAGAATCCAAGAAAGAAAAAGCTGAGTTGCCGACGCCTTCTCCTTGGAGAATTATCCCAGCTATTTTTCTGCGAGTGAAAAATGTCGCAAAAATAATGCTAGCTATCTTCAAAAAAATATTTTCTTTGTCAAAAAAAGTGTTTTTAGTTATCGCTTTGATAATAATTATAGTTTTGGGAGTTGCAGGTTTTGTTGAATATAAGAAATATAAAAAAGAGCAAAGAGAAACAGCCAAAACAAGCATTCTAGACGAGAGCAGAACTCAACCTAAAAATGAAGCAGGGGAGGACAAAGAAAAAAAGATTCTTTCCGCAGTGGCAGGAATTGAAAAAACAGCTAAAGAAAAATCAAAATCAAACGAGAGGGTGCAAGAATTGATCAAAGAAGATGAAAAAACAGAGGATTCTATTGTGGAAGAAAAAGAAATTAAAATTGAAACTGCTAAAATTAGTGAGCTAATTGTGAAAGAAACCCCTACGGGTTGGCTAAATGTTCGTGATGACGCTTCTGCCAGCGGGAATATTATTGCTAAAATTTATCCGAAAGAAAAGTATATTTTTTCTGAAACTAAAAATGGCTGGTACAAAATTATACTGAAAGACAAAAAAGAAGGCTGGGTAATTGGGGATTATGTGAAAGTAAAAAGTTCAACTTTGCCAGAAAATTTGGAAAATCAAGAAGAAGTATTGGGAGTAAGTGTGGACAGTGATAAGTCAATTACAATCAGACAAACAAATCTGGAATCAGTAAATGCTTATGAAAAACCAGCCTACACAGAAAAAATAATTTCCAAGGTTTATCCGGGGGAATATTATCCTTTACTAAAAACTAAAAACGGTTGGTATAAAATAATTCTAAAAGATGGAGCAGAAGGCTGGATTTTAGGAGAATATTTAAGCGTAGATGAATTTAAAAAATAATAAAAATAAAATTAATAACTTCGAAAATTTTAACTGGCTTTTTTGCAAATTAAAATGATAGAAGATAAAAAAATGAAAAAATTTATAATTTCAAATCGGAGTATTTTTTTTGCCGTTCTTTTTTTGGTTATTTTCTTGCCAGCATTGAGTGTCTCAATCTTTAATTTGTATGAAATTTATCAAACTGGAAAAAATGAAATCAAACAAGAAACGATGTTTTTGTCTAAGTTAGTTGTGGCCAGACAGGAACAAGCTATCGAAGAAAGTCGAAGGCTTCTTTCTCTATTATCTTTGAATTCGCTTTTGCAAAATCCAGATTCTGCCGTTTGCCAAGATTTTTTGGCTAAGACATTGAAGCAATATCCAAAATATACTAACATTGTGGTTCTAGGAGGAAACGGAGATATTCTTTGCAGTGGAATCGACATCAAACAGACACTCAATCTTTCCTATCGAAATTATTTTCAGGAAATGTTAAAAAGTCGTTATTTCGTAGTAGGGGAATATACCATAGGAGCTGTCACTGGTAAGCCAGTCTTGCCGTTAGCTTATCCAATATTGAGTCCTTCTGGAGAAGTGACAGGGTCTGTTGTGGCTTATGAGGATCTCTCTTGGATGCATGAATTTAATTCTGAGATTCATCCTCCCAAAGGGATGTCTCTTTTAGTTTTAGATAAAAATGGAATAGTGGTGGATTGCTTTTTGGAAAAAGACGATTGTGCGGGAAAAAAGATAGAAGATGTTTTCTTGCAAGGAAGTATTCTAAAAGAAAGAGTTGATGGGACAATACAAACGAAGGGACTTGATGGAGAAAGAAAAGAATATTCTTTTTCAACTCTTAACTTGGGATTGTTTGGAGAAAAAATGTATGTTTTGGTTGGTATGCCGAATAAGATTCCGCTTAACTTTTTTACTAGTATTGTTGTTTCTAATTTAATGTTGCTTTTATCCACAGCAGGAATGGCTTGGATGGTTTCAAAAAAAGAAAGCGAGGCTTGCGGATATTCTTTTTTCGGGGAGAGTAAGAAAAAGAAATGACGCCTGAAAATATTTCCTAAAGAAAGGATAAAATTGCGTGATTGTATAAAAAGTGAAATAACATAGCGATTAAAATGGCCGGAAAAAACAGTCGGCTATTTTTTTGTGACGGCAAAAGAATGATTAGCGCGGTTAAGATATGCAAAAGACTAGTGATAATGAATCTTTGAAAAAATATAGGTAAACTTTCATTTTGTGCAAAAACTGAAAGATAAAAAAAATTTTCTGAAAAAGCAAAAAGAAAGGCGATAAAAATAGCTAGTTTTATCTGAAAATTTTTGGAAGATATCCGTAAGGCTAAAAGGATGAGAATTGCCTTAGCAACTTCTTCTAATATATAGGGGTATGGCAGGATTTTTTCTATTGGCAAGAGCAGTAGAGGAAAGGCCAAAGAAAAAATAAAGATAAATATTGCAATTAGTGGGTAATTTTGAGTTCCTTTTTTCATTATTTTTGTTTTTTATGTTTTTAGTGTATCATTTATTTAGTTTATTGAGAAGATAGTGTCCCGCACAAAATTCCAATAAGGATTTATTTAATTTAATGATTTATGTGCGTGGCCCGTCTAGCGACTAGTTTAGGGATAATTCAAAATTATTAGAGCGAATTTTTGCGGGATACTCATGTTTGTAGTTTCTCGCTTTGCTCGAAAACAAACATGGTAAAAAAGCTTATTCCACAATCTATTAAAAACATTTATCATCTTTTTCAAGCTATCTTGGCGAATTTTATGTATGGTTGGCTTTCTAAAAATATAAAAATTATTGGTGTGACTGGAACGAATGGAAAAACCACCACCGTGCAGATGATCACAAAAATTTTGGAAGAATCTGGGGCGCGTGTGGCGATGGCTTCGACGATTAATTTTAAGCTTGGTGAAAAAGAGTGGGTAAATGCGACAAAATTCACGACCCTTTCTAGTTTTCAAGTGCAAAAATTTATTGCCGAAGCGGTCAAAGCCAATTGTGAATATTTAGTTTTGGAAACTTCTTCCCATTCACTGGATCAATTTCGCACTTGGGGAATTCGCTATGACACCGCAGTGATCACTAATGTGACGCGCGAACATTTAGACTATCACAAGACAATCGAAGGATATCGCCAAGCGAAATTGAAATTATTCAAAAATGTCAAAAATGCGGTGGTGAATTTGGATATGGAAAAGCCGGAAGAGTTTCTGAAGTATAATAATAAGAATATATTTTTATATTCGTGTCATCCTGAACTCGTTTCAGGATCTAGATTCCGGATCCCATGCCTACCAGCAGGCAGGAAGTCCGGAATGACATTGATTCAAGCAGAAGATATTGAGTTGGGAATTGATAATACGAAATATCAAATAGGGGATATAAAATATCAAATAAATCTTCCTGGGTTATTTAATATGGAAAATGCGTTGGCGGCTATTTGTGTTGTGATGGCTTATGGAATTTCTGCCGAAGTTATAAAAAATGCTTTGGAAAAAATTCAGGGCGTGCCGGGGAGGATGGAAAAAGTGCCAAATGATCGAGGGATTGAAATTATCATTGATTATGCGGTGACGCCGGATAGTTTGGAAAAATTATATACACTAATAAAACTAATAAATACGAAAAAAACAAAAGTAATTTCAGTGCTAGGAGCTTGTGGAGAAAGAGATCGTGGCAAACGTCCGATGATGGGGGAAATTGTTTCACGTTTTGCGGATTATATAATCGTCACTAACGAAGATCCCTATAATGAAGATCCGATGCAAATAATAAATGAAGTCGCCAGTGGAATAAAAAATAAAATCGAAAATGAAAACTTTTGGATAATTATGGATAGACGTGAGGCAATCAAAAAGGCCTTGCAGATTGCAAGTCCTAGAGATATTTTTGTCATCACCGGCAAAGGCGCAGAAGAAGTAATGGCAATTGGAAAACAAAGAATTCCGTGGAATGAGAAGAAGGTGATTTTGGAAGAATTGGAAAACTTAAAATAATTTTACACTAGATTCCCGCTTTCGCGGGAATGACACTAAGAGAGAAGTCTTGCAAGAATTAGAGTAAAAATTACCCCTAAAATTCCGCCGACAATTACTTCGGAAATTCGGTGGCCCATTCTTTCATGCAGTCGAGGAAATTGATCCTCGTTGATGTTTAACTGGCGAATAAGCATGTTGAGATATCGTCCTTGATCGCCCATATACATTCGAAGTCTGGCAGCGTCATCAATTACAATGATTGCCAATGCAACGGCGACAGTGAAAGCGCCGGAACTCATCCCGTCATAATATCCAACAGAAGTGACCAGTGACATAATAAATCCAGTGTGGGCACTCGGCATATGGCCATGTGTCATGGCATATTGAATGTTCCAACCATGCTTCATAGAATAAACTACGAATTTTATTATCTGCACTACACCTCCAACAAACATTGGAATTAGAAAGATGTAGTAGGGTTTTAGGATGTCCATAAGAATAAATTAATTGTTATCTTGTATAAATTATAGCATAATTTTAGGGTTTTACATAGGAATCAAAAAATGATAGAATTTAGATGTAATTAACTGTATGCGAATAGCGCACTACGAACGCGCACATGCGAATCGTAGACGCAAATCGTAATAAAAAAATATGACGGGAATAATTTTATTGGGAATTGTAGTTGTTGTCGCAATTGCGATAATTGCAATGTATAACGGGCTTATCACTCTCAAAAATAGAGTGGATGAAGCTTGGAGTGATATCTCGGTGCAACTAAAAAGGCGTTATGATTTGATTCCAAACTTGATTAGCACAGTCAAAGGTTATGCGGCGCACGAAAAAGAAGTTTTCGAAAAGGTGACACAGGCGAGAACGCAGGCAATGAATGCTGGAACAACAGCGGAAAAAGCCGAGGCGGAAAATATGCTCAGCGGAACCTTGAAATCTTTGTTTGCCGTGAGCGAAAACTATCCAGAACTTAAAGCCAATCAAAACTTTTTGGAACTACAAAGAGAGCTTACCGACACTGAAGACAAGATTATGGCTTCCAGAAGATTTTATAATGGTAATGTGCGTGACTTTAACACTAAACTACAAGTTTTTCCAACTAACATGATTGCCGGAATGCTAAAATTCACCGCTCGCGAATTTTTTGAGATGGATGAGAAGGAGAAGGAAAATGTGAAGGTAGAATTCTAATAGCATGAAAAAACGAATAATTATCCTGAGTATAGCCTTGATCCTGACTTTGTTTTTATCGATAAAAATTGTTATCTCTGCTTATTTTCAAAAAGAAACAATCTCTCTGGGGGTTGTTTCTTCTGATATAGCGACAAAAAAAGAAAAAAAAGTTGAAATAAAAAAAGAAAAAGAAAATATCAAATTATTTTTTCTGGGTGATTTTATGCTAGATCGCTATAATCGAAACTTGGCTGAAACGAATGGATCTGATTGGTTTGTGAAAAATATACAAGCAATATTTGCTGACAATGATTTGAATATTTTGAATTTGGAGGGCACTATCACGAACAAGCCTTCTGTCTCAGTTGGCACCAATGAAACTCAAAAAGGTCATTTCGTCTTTACTTTTTCGCCGGAGAAAACTGAGAGTTTTTTGCTGGAGAATAAGATTGGACTGGTTAGTCTCGGCAACAATCATAGTTTGAATTTTGGCAAAGACGGGATGGTTGAAACGAAAAACAACCTCAGAAATTTTGGTGTGGAATATTTTGGTGATCCAACTGAGGAAAATAATTTTCTAATCAAAAATATCAAAGGGCAAAAAATAGGCTTTGTGAGCTTCAATCAATTTTTTGGTCCAAGCGAAGAAAAAACTATTGAGAATATAAAAGAGACAAAAAAGCGCTCAGAGTTTGTAATAGTCTATACTCACTGGGGGAGTGAATATCAACTCAAGGAAAATGAGAAACAAAAAAAGTTGGCGCATCAATTTATCGACAATGGAGCGGATCTAATTATCGGCTCGCATCCGCATGTAGTTCAGCCGTTGGAAATTTATCGAAACAAAGCAATTTTCTATTCCTTGGGAAATTTTGTTTTTGATCAATATTTTTCGCAGGATGTGAAAAATCGACTGGCGGTGGCAGTTTCGATTTCCAAAGAGAAAACAGAATTTGTCTTAGAACCACTTTACACGCAAAGTAATGGACAAATAGTTTTGTCTGATAAAACAAAAAGAAAAGAATTGCTGGGCAGAATCGCAGAAAACAGCACGATTTCTGATGACACTAGAAATGCGATAAAACTTGGTCATTTTTCAATTGAAAATAATTAGGGTATAATCAATTTATATGAGTACACTATATAATCAAGCAGACAAAAATACACGCCTTACCTGGCTTTATATCACCGGTTTTTTGGTATTTGTGATTGGGGTGGGTTATGTTTTTGCGGGGGCAATGGGCAACAGCACAATATTGTACATTGCAGTTATTTTTTCCGTCGTAATGAGTTTTGCGTCTTATTGGTGGAGCGACAAAATTGTTCTCGCAATGAGCTCGGCGAAAGAAGTAAAGCATTCTGAAAATCCTGAGATCTATCATCTTGTGGAAAATCTTTGCATCACGGCGGGACTGCCAGTGCCAAAAATATATATCATCCAAGACTCAGCGATAAATGCTTTTGCTACAGGGCGTGATCCAAAGCATGGGGTAATTTGTCTTACGACTGGAATAATTTCCCGCCTAGAAAAAACGGAACTCGAAGGCGTGATTGCACACGAATTGTCGCACATTGGTAATCGCGATATTTTGCTTTCGACTGTAATTGTAATTCTCGTGGGTTTTGTCACACTTCTGGCTGATTGGTTTCGTCACTGGGCTTTTTTTGGAGGAAAATCTAGGGATAATAATGAAGGCGGACAACTGCGAATGATTCTTATTATCGTGGCAATTATCCTTTCTATTTTGGCGCCTATTGCAGCAATGCTAATGCAGTTGGCAATTTCCAGGAAGCGTGAATTTTTGGCTGATGCTTCGGGCGCGCTTCTCACGCGTTATCCGGAAGGCTTGGTAAAAGCTTTGGAAAAAATTTCTCAAGATACGGAGCCACTTGAAGCCGCCAATCGCGCCACTGCTCATCTTTTTATTGCCAATCCTTTTAAGGGGAAAAAAATGATGAAAATGTTTATGACCCACCCACCAATTGAAGAAAGGATAAAAGCACTGAGAGGAATGAATGTTTAATATTATTTTGATTGCAATTTTTGAATTTAGTGATAAAATTAAATAAGTAAATAATAACAAAAAAATATGGACGAACAAAAAAGTGAAAAGCAGGAGGAGCAGGCGAAGACTGAGAAAGCTGATCTTAAGGGTGGGATAAACCAGCTTGAAGCACTGCTAGATGAGTATATGGTTAAAAAAGCTCCATTTGCTTTGCCAAAAGGAGTTAAGGAATTTATCGCTACTGTGTCGCCATATCTTATTATTATTTTTGCTATTATGGCTCTTCCGCTTATTTTAGCAGCGATGGGACTTTCCGCTTTCCTTACACCGTTTGCAATGATGGGAGGATTTGGGCTTGGATTTGGTTGGGGATTTGGAGCTATTGTTTCACTGGTCATTGCTGTGATCACTATTGTGATGGAACTGATGGCAGTGCCTGGGCTATTCAAAAGAACCAAAAAATCTTGGCAATTGCTTTTTTATGTTAGCATCATAAGCCTTGTCGGAAGCATTATTTCTATCCACGGGATTGTTAGTGGCATTATTGGTGCAATCATCGGTTGGTATATCTTGTTCCAAATGAAGGATATGTATAAGAATTAGTAGTTATTTAGTATTTTTATCTTAAAGCAGTCTCAAGTATTTGGGACTGTTTTTGTTTTAAGTTTAATGGTATAATTGAATTATAAGATTTTTAATTATTTACGAAATTACGAATCAAGCTAAAATACTAATCCGCGCTTGTTTTTTTCGTACTTTCGTTTAATTCGTATTTCGCCCGCCTCGACTCGCAGAGACTGCTTGTCGACGCGAGGCTGGTAAACTTATGAAGCGAACTAAAATCGTAGCTACTATCGGGCCCTCGACTGGGACTAAGGAAAAATTGAAAAAATTAATTAAGACAGGAATGAATGTGGCGAGGATAAATTTTTCTCACGGTGATCATAATTCTAATGGCAAGTTGATAGGTTATATCAAAGAGCTTCGTTCGGAGTTGGAGTTGCCGATTGGAATTATCGCCGATCTTCAGGGGCCAAGAATCAGAACCGTTGTGGAAGAAGAAATTTCAATCAAGAAAAAAGAAACAATTTTTGTTTCGGATGTTTCGGTGGATGAAAAACTGCTGAAAATAGAAGGAAAATTATTCAAGCTTGATTGGCCAAAAATAATTTCTGATATTAAGGTTGGAAATTATATCTTAGTTGAAGATGGATTGATAAAAATGAAAGTGATTTCCAAGGAAAAAAAATATTTAAAAGTGGAAGTGATAAGTGGGGGAGTTCTCAAGAATCATAAGGGTGTCAATATTCCCGATATAAAACTAGAAAAAGGGGCCTTTACAAAAAAGGACGATGAGGACTTGAAATTTGCGTTGTCGCAAGATGTTGACTATATCGCACTTTCTTTTGTGAGCAATGCCAAGGAGATAATGAATGTGAAAAAGAAAATAAAAAAGATAATCAAGAACAAGTCGAAACTACCTCAGATAATTGCCAAAATTGAAAGAAAGGAAGCGATCAAAAATATTGCAGAAATAATTGAAGCATCAGACGCGGTGATGGTAGCCAGAGGAGATCTTGGAATTGAAATGGATGAAAATCGCGTGGTGATTTATCAAAAAGAAATTATTGCTAAGTGCCTGCGGTCAGCTACGCCAGTTATCGTAGCCACGCAAATGCTAAATTCAATGATTGAAAATCCTTTGCCAACTCGAGCGGAAGTTTCAGATGTGTCTAATGCGGTGATTGATCACGCTGATGCCGTGATGCTTTCTGGGGAAACAGCCAATGGCAAATATCCTGTGCAAGCAGTCAAAGCGATGAGCGACATAATCAGCAATACCGAACGATCGCCTTTTGATGATTTGGAACATGGCTTTTTGGGAGACAAAAATAAATCTACCTCTTCTGCCGTGGCTAATTCGGCTCATGAACTCTTGAAAGATACCAAGGCTAAAGCGATTGTGGTGGCCAGTGTGAGTGGCTTTACCGCACAAATGATTTCTCGTCATCGTCCAGAAAGTCCGATTTTTGTCATGACTAACAATGAAAAAACACATAATCAATTGAGTTTAGTTTGGGGCGTGCAGAGTTTTGTTTTGCCGGATTGTGAAACGATTGATGAACTGATTGATATTTCAATTAAGATTCTAAAAACCAAGAAAAAAGTTAATCTCAAGGATAAATTAGTCATCGTAATGGGTCGTCCGCATGTCACCAAAGAACATATGAGTTTGGTGAAGGTGGAAGAGGTGGATTGATTTACGAAAGTACGAATCGATCGAAAATACGAATAAAGAATTTTTTTATAAAGAGCTGGTTATACTAGCTCTTTTATTTTTTAAAAGATATTTTTCGTCTTACTTTTTTTTCGAGCTAATAAAATATTCTCCCCTTACTTTTCTTTGCCTCAAAGAAAAGTAACAAAAGAAAGCGGCCACCCTAATAAAATAAAGAAATAAATTTTCGATTTTCTCGCTAAATTTACTAACTCCCCTTAGGCCTAGAATGAGTAAATTTTTAACGCCCGCCTGCTTCGTAATGCTAGCCAAATAACAAATTGGGGTTTTATAAGACTATAATTGCTTTATAATATCTCAACTTACTTTTAGTGGCGAAGCATTGCGGGCAGGCTCTAAAATCTCAATTTATAATTCTTTATTTTATGGGGTGGGGGAAAATGCAAAAGGCAGATTTTTTAAGATAAAAAGATATTGAAAATTTTATCGATAAACCCCGCACCATTTTCAAGGGAAACTTTCGAAGCCTATATATTTTTAAGTAAAGCGGCTTCGCCTTTAATCTGAAAATTAAGATAATTTTTTTCAAAAAATGGTGCGGGGTAAAAGTTAAATAGCTAAAAAATTCTTTATTTAAGCCAAAAAAAGGCATAAATGTTTGACTTTTAATCTTGGCAATGCTTTAATGCCTTAATTATCAGAAAACGGTCTGGTAATTGAAAGCTATTTAAAAACAATTTTTTGAAAGAGAGGTAACGCCATGACAGCAAAACGTGGTAACGCCGAAATTAAGGCAATGGGGCAAATCGGTAATTTATTAGGTAAAGTTGGACAACATCTTTGGCCAACTCTCAAGTCAGCAATTTCCAGTGGAGTAATCGATCTCCAAAGGGAATTTACAACGGACAATGAAATAAAGGAGGCTATTGGGCGTGGATTTTTATTCAAAAAGAAAAAACCCATCTTGGAATATGATATCGGAAAAGTTTCCAAGGATAAGCTGGCGAGTTTGTCATTATGGGATTTGAAAAATCTTTACCCGCTTTTTTATCAACAAGCTTTTGGTCTGTATTTGGATTTTCCAGATGAATTGGTTCCTGATGGGCCAGATGAATTTATTTGGCCAATTTGTATTCCGGGAATTATTTCCAACGAAACTGTCTTCAGAAGTGGCAAGCTCGATATTCCTCGTTGGAGATATGCACAAAATGAGCAGTCTCTGGATTCGATCATGAATTTAAATCACGGTCGGGATGCCTGGATGCATAGCTATATTGTGCTAACAAAACCAAACTGGGAGGCAGATGACGATCTAAAGAATTTTTCGGGTAGTGATATTGAAGTGAAAAAAATCAATGTCATGATGTTTCGGGAAAGATGGATTCTGGGATTGTTTCTGACTTGGTTGATGGGGGATCGCATAGATCGAAAGGGTAGAACTCTTACGGGTTCTCGCTATTTAAATGGTGATGTTTTGAGTGTCCATTCTCAGGGAACTGAAGGTCCAGTCAACGTTACATTCACTGGACTGCATGAATGCGATATTTTTTTTGGTTTTCGTCAGGTAATTTCAATTTAATTCTTTCATTTTTTTAAAAACTTTCAAATATTTGAAACTCGTTCTTCGGAAATCCGATGGACGAGTTTTTTTATTTATCAATTTTATTTTTTTGTGGTATAATAATTTCATGAAACATGTAGCATAAAACATGAAGCAAATAATAAAAATTTAAAATAAAAAATTATTAAAATAAAAAAATGTTAAAAAGAAAAAAACAAATCAAAAAAAATAAAAAAGATGCTTTTGTGCTTTGGTTTTCGGAACTCGGGATAGGGGATATCGAATTTGGCGGAGGAAAGAATGCGTCACTGGGAGAAATGTATTCTAATTTGAAAGGCAAAGGGATAAAGGTGCCTAATGGTTTTGCGATTACCTCCAAGGCGTATCGTTATTTTATTTCCGAAAATCAATTAGATGGAAAAATCAAAAAAATCTTGCGAGGATTGGACACTGGCAGTATGGTGAATCTGGCTAAACGGGGACATCAAATTCGTGAGTTGATTCTTTCGGCGCAATTTCCAGAAGATCTCAGAAATGAAATTGTGGAAAATTATGCCAAATTGTCCAAAGAATATGCAAGGCATAAAGATTTTCGTATTACTTGGGACAAAGATGATCATACTAATCATTTTGCGGGTGGAGTAGATGTGGCGGTGCGCTCAAGTGCCACAGCCGAAGATTTGGTGGATGCATCATTTGCTGGTCAACAAGAATCATATTTGAATATAGTCGGGGAATATAATCTTTTGGAGTCAGTCAAAAAATGTTTTGCTTCACTTTTCACTGATCGCGCGATTTCATACCGGGTGGACAAAAAATTTGATCATTTTGCAATTGCTCTTTCGGTTGGCGTGCAAAAAATGATCAGATCAGATGAGGCGGTGAGTGGCGTGATGTTTACCATTGACACAGAAAGCGGTTTTCAAGATGCAGTAGTCATTAATGGTTCGTGGGGACTGGGAGAAAATATTGTTAAAGGTAAGGTGACGCCGGATGAATTTATTGTGCATAAACCAACACTAAAGGATGGTTTCAAATCAATTATTGGCAAGAAAATGGGAAGCAAGGAAAATAAATTGATCTACAGTGTAGGGGGAAATTCTTCTACGCAAAATGTTTTGGTGCCAATGGAAGATCGCAAAAAATTTGCGCTCACGGATGAAGAAGTTTTGCAATTGGCAACTTGGGGCGTGAAAATTGAAGAGCATTACAAAAAACCAATGGACATAGAGTGGGCCAAAGACGGTCGAAACAATGAGCTCTATATCGTTCAGGCTCGACCAGAAACTGTGGAATCACAAAAAGACAAAAACTTTTTGGAAGAATATATTTTGCGGGAAAAAGGCAAATTGCTTTGCCAAGGTTCAGCAGTGGGTGGAAAAATCGGGCAAGGACAAGCGAATGTGATAAAGAATGTGGCAAAAATTGCGCAGTTCAAAAAAGGTCAAGTGCTTGTCACTGAAATGACTGATCCGGATTGGGAGCCAATTATGAAAATTGCCAGCGCCATCGTCACTAATTCTGGTGGACGCACCTCTCACGCCGCTATTGTCAGTCGAGAACTAGGTATCCCATGTATTGTAGGAGTGGGCAATGCCACGCACGCCATAAAGGACGGACAAAATGTGACAGCTAGTTGTGCTGAGGGAGAAGAAGGTAAAATTTATGAAGGACTTTTGAAATATGAAATCAAAAGAACAAATCTGAAACATTTGCGAAAAACTAAAACCAGAATAATGATGAATGTGGGCAATCCCGACCAAGCCTTTGATCTTTCCTTTATTCCAAATGACGGTGTGGGATTGGCAAGAGAAGAATTTATCATCACAGAATATATCAAAATTCATCCAATGGCGCTTAAGCATTTTGAGAAGATAAAAGACAAGGATGAAAGAAGAAAAATTGAAGAAATTACTCAGGGTTATCCAAATAAGGAAGAATTTTTTGTGGATAAGTTGGCTGAAGGCATTGGTCGAATTGGCGCCGCTTTTTTCCCAAAAGATGTGATTGTTCGAATGTCCGATTTTAAGACTAATGAATATTCCACTTTGATTGGCGGGAAAAATTTTGAACCAGCCGAAGAAAATCCAATGATTGGTTGGCGCGGGGCTTCACGCTATTATGACGCTGACTATATTGACGGTTTTGCTTTGGAATGCAGAGCTTTCAAAAAAGTGCGGGAGATGATGGGACTTACGAATGTCAAAATTATGATTCCATTTTGTCGCACAGTGTCCGAAGGAGAAAAAGTTTTGGCGCAAATGAAAAAGCATGGATTGGAGCGAGGCAAGAAAGGTTTGGAAGTTTATGTGATGTGTGAAATTCCATCCAATGTTATTTTGGCGCATGAATTTGCCAAAATTTTTGACGGCTTTTCAATCGGTTCTAATGACCTCACTCAACTTACGCTTGGAGTAGATCGAGACAGTGCCAAAGTGGCTCATGTATATGATGAGAGAAATGAAGCTGTCAAGGAACTGATTCGTCAAGTGATCAGAAAAGCCCATATTGCCAAAAGAAAAGTCGGAATTTGCGGACAAGCGCCCTCGGATTTTCTGGATTTTGCCAAATTCCTCGTGGAGGAAGGCATTGATTCAATTTCTCTTAACCCCGACACAGTGATTAAGACTACCATTGAGATTGGGAAGATGGAAAAATAGGAATTAGTGATCAGTGAACAAGGAATAATAGTCAATAGAATATCAACTTTAAAAATCTGCAATTTTATTGCAGATTTTTTATTTTCTTGATATTTATAAGATAATCAGATATTCTTTATATTATGGATAAGGGGGTAGTTCATTGGAGGCGTCACATAGTGGTTTAGTGTACCACCTTGGAAAGGTGGCGTGTCTTAACCGGCACCGTGAGTTCGAATCTCACCGCCTCCGCAAAGCTTGTAAACTACAAGAAAAGGATTCTTAATCTAGTAAAATAATAATATGGAAAAGAAATATTCGAAAAAAATGCATATTGCCAAAATGAAGCGATTTATTGTGGCGTTGGAGAAAGATAAACCCTTTGTCATCCAGGTAAAGAATAAGAAAATTAGAATTCCGGCTGAAGCGGAAATTTCTATTGAATTTGAAAAAGATGGCAAGGGGAATGAGTTGGAGTTTCAGATAAAGTGGTGAGTTGTAGGATTAAAAAGGATATGATTATGAAAAAAATAATAAGCTCAGACAACGAAAAGATTAAATTCTTAAAGAAGCTTGGAGATAAAAAAGCTCGAGATGTTTCGGGGCAGTTTTTGGTAGAAAATTTAATTATCATTCATGACGCAATGCGAGCTGGATTTGTGCCGGTACAGCTTTTTATTAGAGAAGATCTTCTAAATAAAGCTGATGAAAAAATAAATTTCATAGTTGAAAAATTTCCTGAGCATTTTGTGATGAATGAAAAAGTGAATAAATATTTTTCTTCACTGTCCACCCCTTCGGGAATCGCAGGAATTTTTGAAAAACAAGAGAAAGAAATAAATCTTGAGGGCAAAATAATTTATCTAAACGCTATAGCTGACCCAGGGAATCTGGGTACGATTTTGCGCACCGCTACAGCTTTCGGACTAAAAAACATTATAGTGGATGAAAAATGTGCTGATATTTTCAATGCCAAAACAATTAGCGCGGCTAAAGATGCAATTTTCAAGCTTAACATTGTCAAAGATGAAAACTTGAAAATATTTAGTGAAATAAAAAAAGTTATGCCGGTTTTTGTCACTAGCTTAGAAGGCGAAGTCATAAACAGTAAGATTTTTCAAGAAGAAAAGTTTTGTCTGGTTTTGGGAAATGAAGCGAATGGAGTAGAGGAAAAAATAATGAAATTGTCGGATAAAAAAATGAAGATTTCACAGTCTCGCGAAATTGAATCATTGAATGTGGCGGTGGCAGCGGGAATATTATTTGAAAAAATATATAATGAAAGTTTCTAAACAACAATTTGAAGCTTGGGTAGCGGAGGCGATTGAGAGTGTGCCGGAGAAATTTCGCGAGAAAATAAATAACCTAGCTTTTTTTGTGGAGGATTATCCAACACAGGAGCAACTGCGCAGGGCTAAACTGAATGACAGAAAAGACACTTTACTCTTGGGGTTATACGAGGGTTATCATCAAGCGAAAAGAATCAATGTTGGGCCGGTTTTTCCGGACAAAATCACGATTTTCAAAAATGCGATAGAAAGTTTGTGTCAAACAGAAAAAGATTTGCAAAAGCAAATCTCAGAAACTGTTTGGCATGAAATTGCTCATCACTTTGGTTCGGATGAGGCCGGAGCACAAAAAGCGAGTAAGAAAAGAATATAAAAACTTATTTATGTTTATCCTTAAGTTCGCGAACTTCTCCAAGAAGTTCTTTTAGAATCGCTTCTATGTGATGAATTCTTTCTTGGCTATATTGATGTTTGAGAATTAATTTTTCATCGCCTTTGCCAATTTCTTCCTCAATATCTTCCACATCCTCACTAATTTCATCGATATCTTTGGAAATTTCTTCCACATCATCAGAAATATCTTCCATTTCTTCACTAACTTTGGTGAGTTTATGTGATTGACGATTTACGGTCATCTGAATGAAAATTGCCAAATAAATTGCTTCCAGAGAAACAACTGTTGTGAGAAGTAACATTATTTGATCAAAATTATAACCAAACCATTGCAAGAAAAAAATTCCCACAAAAAAAATTGAGTGGATGATGAGGGAAGTGAGTGATCCAATCTGATGAGTGGCATTAATTGCTAGTTTTTCAAGATAGGAATGCTCCTTTTGAGATTTTTTTTCGTGGTTATTTTCCATACTACTTCAAGTATAATCTTTTTTCTCCTTAGCGTAAAATATTTATTTTCCCATCTTCAATTTTAATCAATGTCGAGGGAGCAGATTCTAGTGGTCCTTCATTAATATAGAAATCAACGGAGTTATCAAAATATTTTTTGGCTTGAGTAATTGTTTTGGCGGGTGGCAATCCTTCGGGATTGGCGCTGGTAGAAACGAGTGGCCCGGTAATTTTAAGTAAACGTATTAAATTAGTTTTGACGGGTAAGCGAAAAGCTAGTGAACCGGTTCCTCGATGCAGATAGTGGAATTTTTTGTTGGGGCATGGTAAGATAACACTCACTTTTCCTGGCCATACTTTTTTCAATATTTTTTTGGTGTTATTATCGATTTCTATTTTGAATAAGTCTAAATCGGTGATTTTGGAGATTAATATAATCATTGGTTTTTCAGGTGCCCTGCTTTTGATGTTGTAGATATTTTCAATGCTATCTTTTGAAAAAGCATTAGTGGACAAGCCATAAATTGTGTCAGTTGGGATAACGGCAACTTCGCCCTTTTTCAGTTTATCTGCTAAGATTGATTTGCGTATAATCATAGGTTTTCTTACGAATAGATATATTTTTAAGTATAAACTGATTTATAAATTTTTCAAGGATTTTTAATTTTGTATTTATTTGAATTTGTGGTAAAATTAATGCGTTAAGAATGGATAAAAAATATGGCAAAAAAAAGAATATTAGTAATAGAAGATGAAAGACCAATTGCCAAGGCGATGGAGCTCAAGCTGAATTTTTCCGGTTTTGAGGCAAAGGTGGCATATAACGGCTTGGAAGCTTTGGAAATTTTGAAAAAAGAGAAATTTGATTTAATCATTGTTGATTTAATTATGCCAAAATTGGATGGTTTTGGAACAATAAAAGGTATCAAGGATATGAGGATAAAAACGCCCATTATTGTTTCTTCTAACTTGAATCAAGATGAGGACTTGAAAAAAGCCAAGGAATTAGGGGCGGTAGATTTTTTTGTCAAATCAAACATTCCTATCACTAAACTTGTAGAAAACATTAAAAAAATATTAGGATAGAAAACTTTCAAAATAAAACTAAAAGATGAAAAATAAAATAAAAACGGGAGTTGAGCTAAAGGAGGAAGAAAAAAAAATAGAAATAAAGGAAATTCTCTTGGCAGAAAACTATGTTTCTCCTGAAGATATGGCTAAAGCTGAGAAATATGCCAAGGATAACCAGGTTTCCATCACGGACTATCTTTTCAATGAGGAAATTCTTACTAAGGATCTTTTTGGTCAGGCGATGGCTGAATTTTTCAAGGTGGAATATTCTGATCTGAATTCTTATCCACCAAACAAAGAACAGGTTCTTTTGATTCCTGAGGAAACAGCCAGACAATTTAGAATTATTGTTTTCAAAAGAGACGAAAGGGCTGTTATGATCGCAACGGATAATCCAAGTCAAACTGGAATGCTGGAGACTCTAGTTCAAATTTTTCCCAAGCAAAAAATAATCCTTTCCTATTCTTTGGCAGAAGATATTGAAGAATCTTTCGTGCACTATCGAAAAACACTGGAAACTCGTTTTGGAAAAATAATTCAAGAAGAAGGAAAAGTTATTCCGCAAATTATCGATGAAATTATTCAAGATTCTTTGATTTTTAATGCCTCTGACATTCATTTTGAACCACAAAGCGAAGAAGTTTTGATTCGTTTTCGCATCGACGGAGTTTTGCAAGAAGTTGGGCGAATTCCAAAAAATTATTATGAAAATATGATTAACCGCATCAAAGTGCAGGCTAATCTTCGAACGGACGAACATTTTTCTTCTCAGGATGGAGCTATTCATTTCGAAAAAGGAGAAAGTGTGGCGGATATTCGAGTCTCAATAGTTCCAATTTTAGATGGCGAAAAAGTGGTGATGCGCATTCTTTCCAAATATGTGCGCGGATTTAATCTTTCTAACTTGGGACTTTCAGCTGGCAACGAAAAAATACTAACAGATGCCGCTTCAAAACCTTTTGGAATGATTCTGGTAGTTGGCCCAACAGGAAGTGGAAAAACTACCACTCTCTATAGTCTTATTCGCATACTTAATAAACCGCAAGTAAACATCGCAACTATTGAAGATCCGGCAGAATATAAAATTAAGGGGATAAATCAAATTCAAGTTAACAAGGAAACTAACCTCACCTTTTCGGACGGTTTACGTTCAATTGTTCGTCAAGATCCTGATATTATTCTAGTGGGTGAAATTCGTGACAACGAAACAGTGGAAATCGCTGTTAATGCGGCGCTCACAGGCCATCTTTTGCTTTCTACTTTTCACGCTAATGATGCGGCCACGGCTATTCCGCGCTTACTCGACATGAAAGTCGAACCATTTCTTTTAGCTTCCACTATGGAGCTTATTATCGCACAACGATTAGTGCGACGCATTTGTGAAAATTGTCGTTATAGCTACACAGAAAAGAAACAAACTTTTTATAAGGGTAAAGGTTGCAATGTTTGCAATCATACTGGCTACAAGGGCCGCATTGCTATTTTTGAATTTATTCAAATTACAGCCGAAATGCAAGATCTTATTTTGAAAAATCCTTCTTCTAAGGAAATTTGGGGAATAGCTTCCAAGCAAGGATCAAAAACTCTTTTTGAAGATGGAATGGAAAAGGTGAAAAGTGGCATAACAACAATTGAAGAATTGCGAAGAGTGGCGTCGGAAAAGAAATAATTATAAATTTTTAAAAACTTTATTTGCCAAGATGGTTTATATAAAAAAAGTAGAAAATTTTTCAGTTTCTTCTGGTGATAAAAAAAAGGTGGTTGATCTAAAAAATAAGAAGAGGCCAGTGTCTTTTTTAGTGCCAAAAAAAGTTCAAGTTGAAGAAAAGAATAAAACAAAGAAACCTTCATTTTTTATTTGGTTTAGAAGAAAAAAAACAGATAAAGAGATTATGCTAAAGGAGATAGCAAGGGTAGAAAAAAATAAACCGGAAGAAAAAAAAATTCCACTAAAGAAAAAAAAGAAAAAGCGGATTTTTTTGTTTTTGATTCCGCAAGATGAAAAAGAATATTTTATCGAAAATCTTTCTATGCTTTTTTCTTCTGGGATGAATGTGCTTTTGGCCTTAGATTCTATTCGAAAAGAGGTAAAATCATCGCAGATGAAAGAGGTGATTGATAGGATGCGAGAAGATATTGAGGCAGGAACGCCAATGTGGCAAATACTTTCGGAAACTAAATTTTTTCCAAGTTTTGTCATTTCACTCATCAAGATTGGTGAAGGCTCAGGAAATTTGGGGAAAAATTTGAAAGTTATTTCTGCTCAGCAAAAAAAAGATCGTATTTTCACTTCTAAGATTCGTTCCGCTATGATGTATCCAAGTTTTGTTCTCGGACTTACTTTGATTGTAGGAATTGGTATCACTTGGTTTATCCTGCCACGCCTGACTTTGGTTTTTGATCAATTGAAAATTGATCTGCCTCTCATCACTCGAGCACTCATCGCTTTTGGGAAATTTATTGCCGAGTACGGTTCGATTGCAATCCCAAGTTTTGTTTTGGGGATAGGTATCATATTTTTCTTTGTTTTTATGTTTTCTCGCACGAAGTTTATTGGACAATTTCTACTCTTTATTTTTCCTGGGATAAAAAAATTGATTCAGGAAACTGAACTGGCGAGAATGGGATATATTATGGGAACACTTCTTCAGGCCGGATTGCCAATTCGAAGCGCGATGGAATCATTGATTGAAGCTTCTACTTTCTATAAATATAAAAAGTTTTATACTCATCTAAAGGCGAGCATTGAAGATGGGGATACATTCCAACAAGGATTTGATAGTTTCAAAAAAAGCAGAAAACTTATCCCCGCTACAGTTCAGCAAATGATTATGATAGGAGAGAATTCAGGGCAACTTCCGGAAACATTTTTTCTGATTGGAGAAAATTTTGAAGAAAAAATAGACAACACGACTAAAAATTTATCAGTAATTCTAGAGCCGATTCTGCTTGTGATTGTTTGGCTCGGGGTGGTGGCGGTAGCAATGGCTGTTATTTTGCCGATTTATAGTTTGATTGGTGGACTAAATAATTCTACAAACAATCAGGCGCCAGTAGTTAATTCAGTGCCTCCAGAAGAAATAATTGAAGAGATTAAACTAGAAGAAAAAATCTCAGAGAAAAAATTGGAAATCGGGAAAACTGAAACAGGCTATCTTAATGTTAGGGATAGTGGAAGTGCCAAAGGAAAAATAATTGCCAAAGCAAAACCTGGCGAGCAATATATTTTTCAACAAGAAGTTGGTGGTTGGTATGAGATTGTTCTTCCTGATGGAATGATTGGTTGGGTGAAGGGGGAATATGTTAACTTGCTTGTCAACTAAAAATTTATTAATCATTAAATTTTTGTAATATGATTCTAACTTGGCAACCGATTTATTCGGTAAATGTGGTAGAAATTGACGAACAACACAAAAAGCTTTTTGGTATTCTGAATAATTTTTTTGGAGTGATTGATAAGGAAGATAAAAACATCGAAAATATTTTAGAAGAACTAAAAAAGTATGCTCAATATCATTTTGATACAGAAGAGAAATATTTTAAAAAGTTTAATTATCCTGAAACAGAAAATCACATAAAAATGCATCAATTCTATGTGGAAAAAATAGCAGAATTTGAAAAACGAAAAAGTGATGAAAAAATATCTTTAGAACTTAGGGATTTTTTGAAAAATTGGTGGTTGGGGTATATTCAAAATGCTGATCAAAAATATTCTGATTTTTTCAATCAAAAAGGATTATATTAATTGAAAATTTATGAAAGGGTTTACTCTTGTAGAAATTATGCTGGTAGTTTCTCTGATGGTGATAGTTGGCACTATATCTGTGCCGGTTTATCAAACAGTTCAATTGCAAAATGATTTAGATTTGGCAATTAGTTCGATCACACAAACTTTGCATCGAGCACAAATTCTTTCGCAAGGATCGGATGGAGATTCAACTTGGGGTGCTCGAGTATCTAGTGGAAGTGTGATACTTTTTAAAGGCACAACCTATGCCTCTCGCGATCCTTTATATGACGAAGTTTTTGAAATTTCACCCAATCTCGTGATTTCTTCCTCTGGTTTTGTCTCGCCGACCTCACCAGAATTGATTTTTTCCAAAATGCTAGGTGAACCAACACCATACGGAACTATTACTCTCACAACGGTTAGCAATCAAGCAAAAAATATTGTGATAAACCCTAAGGGAATGACGGAATGAAAAAAATATTCTTAAAAAATAAAAAAGGTTTTACACTAATTGAATCACTTTTGGCAATCTCTGTTTTTTCGCTTTTGGTGATGACTTTTGTTGGCGCCATGATTTATGGGCAGGAGAGTGAAAGAACGGCTGGGGAACGAGCACGAGCAACTTTTTTGGCGGAAGAGGGTTTGGAAGCAGTGCGAAATATCAGAGATGCTAACTTTGCAACTATAGTAAACAGTCCCACTACTTATGGGTTGGCAGTTTCCGGGAATGTGTGGACTTTCTCCGGCACACAGGATGTGATGAATGGATATTTTACCAGAAAGATAACAATTTCTGATTTGTCTCCTGTGGATTTCAACGCCAAAAGAGTGATTTCGGAAGTCACTTGGCAACAAACTCCACAAAGAACTGGCACGATAACTCTCAGTGAAAATATTTCTCGCTGGCAATCACTCCATCGGGGCGGAATGTTGGTTTATGGCAATGGGGGAACGACGGTTGACACTATTAGTTACAAAATTCTCAATCCGGATACTGGTGTTTGGAGTGCGCAAGCTAATGCGGCTGATGTCGATGGAACTTCAACTAATCGAGCTCTTCGATCAGTTAAGATTTTTTCTTCCAGAATTCGCAATGAGAGAATTATTATTTCCAAACATATTGATACTGGCCCCAATCCTGACGCACAGTATATTTATGCTCAAGTATATAATGGCGCAACTGGAACTTGGGGGAATGTTCAGCTTCTTTCTAATTGGACGAATAATAGCTACACAGATGTTCAAAATTTTGATGGAACCTATTTAGACAATGGAGATTTTATGGTTACTTACTCTAATAACTCTACCACTCCACAATTTCGCATTTGGAATGGCAGTAATTGGTCAGGTCAAATGGCAATGAGAGTTTCTGGAGGAATTCCAAATTATATCGTGGCAAAAAATCGACCCAATACTAATGAGGTAATGGTGGCAGTTTTTGATCAAGGAAGTGATACTAATACGCAATATTATGATGGTTCTGGTTATGCCACAACTGACTGGACAGCTCATACGGAACATTCTGCCTTGGCGCCACTAGCTACGAAAAGATTTGTGGATTTTGATTGGAGTCAAAATAGTGCAACGCGTGGAGCTCTGGTATATTCTGATAGCTCAACAGACCGAGCACTTAATATAAAAATCTGGGCAGCTAATGGTTCTGGCGGAGGAGCTTGGAGTGCGACGGCTAATACGGGAAATCAAGGAGGAACGTCAACTCGCTTAGGGGCAATGGCTGTTCAGGGTCGAAAAGGCTCAGATGAATTCATTGCTTGTAATAACAATACGGACAACGATATTCTTTGTTATGAAAGTAATTTTACTCCTACCTGGTCAAATCCAAGCAATCAAACATTGGAAACCGGCACTGATACTGGAATTCAAAGAACTTTTGATATTGCGTTTGAACTTCTGGATGGTAATGAGGCAATCGCGGTGTATTCCAATGCTTCCACCACCCCTCGGCTCAAAAAATATGACCCCAGTGGGAATTCTTGGGATAGCTCCTCAACCGCTCTTTCAGGACTTACTTCAGCCTTAGAAACAGTCAGAATTATTCCCAATAGTGATATGAATGATGCAATGATTCTTTTGGGGGATACGGGAACTCCCCAAAGAGTTTATAGTACAGTTTGGGATGGAACAAATAATACTACTTATTCAACGCCAGTTAGCTTGACTCTTATCAATCAATCTAATAATGGATCAGCTGATGAAAACTATTGGTTCGATTTTGCTTGGGATGAATTTGATTTTACAAACACTTAAATGAAAGAAAAAATAAAAGCTAAAAAAAATAATGGCTTTACACTTGTGGAGGTACTTCTTTATGTGATGATTCTTTCCGCAATGACACTCACTATATCGGTGCTTCTTTTTTTAGTTTTTCAAGCCAGAGTAAAGGGGCAAACAATAGCTGAAGTTGAACAAAACGGTCAAAGAGTTATGCAAATAGTTGCTCAAACAATTAGAAATGCTGATAGCATCACTTCTCCGACGATTGGAACGAGTGCTAAGTCGCTTACCTTAGTGGTGCCAACCAGCACAAAGAATCCGACTATCTTCAGTCTTTCTGGCTCGACTATTCAAATAAAAGAAGGGTCTAACGCAAATGTTGCTCTGTCTAATTCGCGAGTGGTTGTTTCAGATTTAAATATTTTTAGTAATTTATCTCAATCAGGAACTCCTGGGACAATTAAGATCCAATTTACTTTGTCTCACCTCAATCCATCTGGCAGAAATGAATATGATTATAGTGAAACCTTTTATGGCTCTTCGAGCTTACGCTGAAAATGCGGAAATTAACGCGGGAAAAAAATAAAAAGAAAAAAATATGAAATTATTATACCGAAATAACATAATCTATGCTATAATAGTTTTGTAATCAATCTAAAACAAAAACAAAACTATGCCACAGCCACTTTTGCGAATTGAGCCACATTTAAACCAGGAAGAATTAACAAGAAGATAC
>Ga0209416_1000252_pt1 | contig 58879 bp, 92 predicted proteins | sample RifGroF1_FD_184001 | JGI IMG/M metagenome (GOLD analysis project Ga0209416, IMG submission 184001) | Groundwater microbial communities from Rifle, Colorado, USA - Groundwater F1 (SPAdes) (version 2) | ecosystem: Environmental > Aquatic > Deep subsurface > Groundwater | place: Rifle, Colorado... | reverse complement strand
GGAGGAAGCCATGAAATAGCGAGAGTCACATTCGGAACACGGTCTATATAAAGGCTGCCAAGTCCGCACGGTTTTCGGTTGACGGGCGGGTATGGCGGAATGGCCCCTCTTGAGAATGGCTCTTGAGGGGCTTTGCTTTTTCAGTCCGTATAGGCGATGTATTTGAACTTGCCTCCACCAAAATACTCGAACCTTCCCCCGAATGTGCCCTTTACCACCGCCTCTACTTCTGAACGGGGCATTCCCTCAGGGTATACTCCCTCTTGAATCATGCTGAAATGCGTGTGCATCTTTGTCCGATAATCAATCTTGGTTGAATCAAGCGGCCTTGGCTTGTACTCACGCATAGAAAGTCCAGGTGCAACAGCAATATCCCGGTGCGGTGGAGGGTCATCTTCCCACCCACACTTTTGACAGGTAAGCACTGTGCTCGTACACACCAAGCAGGGCGGATTGATGTGACATGAGCAGTTCTCTGGCTTCGGAAATGCCAGCTTTCCATCACATTTCGGTTGTGGGCATCGGTCGCCTTCTTCGTGGAATCCAGCGTACATAGGTTGTCTCCTTTCTATTGGTGGCTTTTGCTTTTCTGTAGAGAGAAAGAGAGCGCACATGCATGAAATGCAGCCCATTCTCTCTTTTTCTTTTGTGTTTGCTATTATGTTTTCTATTCGGGCGGTCTCGTGGCGTCTGCGTATGGCAACCGTGACACATCTGCCGTGTCGTGGTGACGCCCCCAACATGACACAATGACACCCCTAGAATGGTGACCACTTGTCGGCCTCTCTCCCCGCTGCAAACAATAAATCATAGTCACCCGTTTTCGAAAACACCGAATCTGGATCTTCTGAAATTCTAATGGCCTCATGCCAGTCAAACCTGGCAAAATAGAAAGTCCTTCCTGTTCTTCCGTTGCTGGTTGTCTTGACCCTAATTAGATCCCCATCTGACACAATAAGCCCAATGCCCCTTTGGATTGTTCTTCGGCTCAATCCTGTTTCTTCTGAAATGGTGTCTAGGTTTGGAAAGCATAGGAAGGAATAAACGTTGCGGTGGTTGAAAATTCCAAGCATGATGAGTTTGTTGGTGGGGGTTAGAAAACATTGTTTACTGAGGACGTACTTGAATAGATCGATATTGCTTAATCGTAATTCAGACATTTGCAGCACTCCTATCAAGGGCTGTTAATTGTGGTGCCGGGTTGGGAGGCTGTGATAGGCAACCTCCCTGGAGGGATCAGCTCCACCCGACAAAGAAATCAACCACATACTAACAGCTTACGGGAGCATTGCAAAGTTTATTTCGATAGGCCCTCCTTAAATCAGTGTCCGCCTGAATCCTTCCCTCGCCTTCCTTTGCACTTCCCAAAGGTCAACAAGGGATGCCTCTCCTTCGTCGTCAATGTCGCGCCGGTCAAGGGAGTAGTATTTTTTCCCATGGTCCGACCTTGGGTTGAGCAGATACAGCCGCTCATGGTCAGTTTGTGGGCTTCGGACGGTGGCCCTGTAGAGAGCCGTTTTCCCGATCACATTAGCGGCGTCAATCATGTATTCTCTCCCGGCCAGTCCCTCCTTTTTGGCTACTGCTTTTCGGAATTCATCTAGGGTGATCTCCCGGTTGAATCGAGACACTTCAACCATTGCGTTTCCGTAGTGGTCTCGTTGCTTCACGGTGCATCCCTCCTTTCGTCGGTTATCTAGGAAACTTCCACATTCCGCGTTGAACATCGTGCCACTCATGCCAGTCAGCCGAAGCCGGGTCCATGAGCGCCCACGAGAATGAAAGCGGTTCGTCGTATCCGTTCTTCGTGTGGGCATGGATTGACCTGTTATCCGGATGAAATTTCCAATCCTGCGCCCCACACATGACACCATAGGTATCGGACACCCCCACAGTGGCTGTGCCATCGTCGTGAACGACCATATACGCCTTTTTGATGATCTGGTTGACGCGGATCTCGGGGTTACGTTTGTATGACGGGCCAGTTGACACCGACACACAAGGCTTCCCGTCCATGAGCTTGTTGATGCTTTCCACCACGTATTCAGCTTGTTCCTTGGTCATTGTCCTTCCATCCTTCCCGGCTAAACCGGCTGAGTCTCAAGTTTCAGTTCTCTCCAAGTACGCCTCAATGCTTCGCGGTGGCTCATGCCTAGATATGCTTGACAATATGCCGTAGAGACGTACAGATAGTGACTCTCGTTGATCTCGGCAATCCTCTGCATGGCTCCGGGGCCGACGAGTTTGACGCTCAGGTCGGTAAGGTCTTGGACTATTGCGACGTGTTGAGTCATGGCACGTCCTCCATGTCCTCCAAATTCTCGCCCTTAACCTCTTCCGTAGCACCAAACACCACGGCATCCCGAAGCGTAACGGACAACTCTACCCTCGACATATCAGAGCGCAGGAATGCGGGACTTTCTGGGTCGGCAGGGTCCATGCGACGATTTCCGAGGATCGAGCGTGCTTCGGCACAACATGCGGACCACGGCCTTACGCCACGACGCCACGCGGCTTCGGCGGCCAGTCGGTGGGCTACGCTTAATGGGGATGTAACTAGATTTGTCATGGGTTATTCACCCTTCCTTTCTTTTCGTGTCCTCCACGCCTCGACGGACGCACTCTCGATTCTCCAGTGATGGCCGTTGTATTTACGGCCGGCGAGTTTCTTCTGCTTGCAAAGCTTTCTGATGGCATCGGGAGTGATGCCGAGAGAGCCAGCCGCCTCTCGCGGGGTTAGGTGGTTGTTTGGCTTGGGCATGTTTCCTCCTCTTTCTCCCAAAAACGGCATGGTACTTCAGACTTTTTCCAGTGTTCGGTTTGTTCTCTCCATGAAAGCCGCTGGTAGCCGTCCGCCTTACAACCAGCTTCCCATGTGTGTCGGCATGTTGGGCAGTCGTGGATTTCGGCGGTGTCCATGGACTTGCTTTCTCTCAATTGTTGCTCACATTTTTTGCACAAGACCAGTCCCTTCCCGGTCTCGTTGCAATCGGGGAGCGAGTAGTAGTTCGCTCCGGTTGGCCGTCCACACTCCTCGCATCTTGTCATTTGGGCATACTTCCCGCTGGGGGTTCTGGTGCTCTGCCTCTCCGCTTGTTGCCAGGTCATGCTTTTTGGCACGATTCAAACTCCTTCCTTTTTGTCTCCCATGTCCCAATGTTAAGGGCGGAGACAATAATCTCCGCTCGTTTTAACGCAACTTCGCTCATCCCCATAAAACAGATGAGTCGATCATCTGCGTCAACGATCTCGTGATATACCGATGATGGCTCTATTCTTACCGGAAGCGTTATGTATGGTGGTTTGTTTGGCATTAGGTTGGTCCTCCTTTTCTTCTTTGCATTTTTCGCAAAGATAATCTGTTGCAATGCCTGAAATCCTTCTGGGGACCATACGCGATCCACAATCTGGGCAATTCATGACATTCCCTCCGTCCCTTATGGGTTATCGTCAACATCCATGCATCCACTACGCCCGCCCAACGTGGCATATCCGCTGAGCGGGTGCGGTTGAGGCACGGTGGCTATTCGTCAACGTCTTCCGGGTTGATGGTTCTTAGGCCGTCGCCGTCGAAGTCGAAAAAGGTGTTCTCGACGTATTCTGGTCCCGCTTCAATCCAGGCTCTTGCCCATCGGTCGCCGTGGCTTCGCTCGCGGGTTAGTCTCAGTTGGATTGCTCGTTCCGATCTTTTGCCGAGATAGATATCAAAAGATCCTGTTTCGCCTTCGCCGCTTTGGATGATGATTTTGCCTTCGAGGTTCATGGCCGCTCCTTTTTGGGTGCGTGGTTGTAGTTGCGCTTTCCGTCCTGTCTCCATTCCCGCCGACAATCTCACGGTTGCCGGCGGGCAAAGAATCATGCGGCTATTTTATACCGCGTCCATGCGGGGCTGTTCGGATTCATGATCCATTCATTTATGACCCTGGTCGGGCTGCTGGTGAGGATCACGGCTACCAACTTTCTACCATCATAAAATTTCACTCTCATTGTCGTCTCCCTCTCTGTTGGTTGTCGTTGCATCGTAGCTTCCATAAAGCCCCCGATCTCTCAGGGGCACTAGCAGGCTAGGAGGCGGTTACGCCGCAGGTCTCAACTTATCCCCTCCGGCCATCACGTTCAGCCGTTCAACCAGATCCATCCGCAAAAACTGGATATGGATGTTGCCGTTCTTGAACCACTTACAGGCAAAGTATGGTGTTTCACACTTCCCTGTTTTGCCAGCCGTTGAAATGGATGTGCAGAGGTCCGTGGGATATTTTGCCACGCCTTTTCCGTCGAGCAAATGAAACACGTTGTCCAGGGCTCGGAAATACTTCTCGTGGTGGTAACTGACTCGCCTCGGCATGGATTTGTTGTATTCGGAATCCATTCCCCAGGTCATGATCACCTTGTCGCCCAGTCCATACGTGTTCTTCTCGTTGGTTTTGAGTTGCTTCCAATTTGATGTAGGTCGCAGCCAGTCGAAAACCTCACGAGCCGAATCCTCGAGCAGGCTCCCGATGTCGCGGTGAAGCTGGTCGATGAAAGCCTTGACGTTTTGCTCCGTGAGCAGCGGAAGCTCTCCGTTATCGAGCTGCCGGTCAAGCTCTTCACGTTTCTTCACGGACACTATCTCGCGGACTTGGAGCCTGGCAACAACCGACTTCCACGCGTTGCGCTCAATGAGTGCGGCGGAATCTTTAGCCTCCCGCTCCATGTTGTATCCTCTGAAGTTTCCTTCCCACAAGTTGTCTCGATGTTCTCCCAATGCCAACTTGAGGCGGCGTTTTGCACATTCGAGCAGATTGAAAGCCTGTGCAACTTCGGCTTGTGCGGATCTCACTTCGGCTATCATGGCGATTACCGAGTCTTTTGGCATGACTTCTTTGTCGTAGAGTGACATTGTGTAATCCCTCCCTTTGTGGTTAAGCCCTGACCGTTGGCGCGGCCGGGGCTTTGCTTTTGTTGGCTATTCGTCACTTTCAGGCGGAGTGACCATCTCAAAATCAAACCCGTCCGTTCCATCTTGCTCCGCAGTGTCATTGACTGCGTACTGAGCACCATTCTTGCCAACAATCCAAAGCCGGTCGTGCTCTTCAACGTAGTCCCATTCTTTGCGTTGGAGTCTCTTGATTCCGTGGAGTTTCCAGAAAGCGCCAATGGCCGCAAGCCGATAACTCGGTGTCTCTTGGTATACGTGGTATCCAGGGCACCGTCCGGCTTCATGACATACTGTGCAATTCCCGGCGTTGTCGTATCTCGCTTTGACTGCTCGATATCCAGCGGCTTCAATGGCTTTTTTGTTGCGTTGATCGTGTGCGCGGTGGCTCTTGAATTGCTTAAACGGTAGGGCCTCAATGATCTGCTTCGCTGTCGTTACCATGACTCATCCTCCTTATCGGTTAGTGTTGCCTCTCCGTGACTCCGCTCCAACGTACCCGCTCGGTAGGTATCGGATACGCTGGCGTGAAAGCGCGGCTAGAATCTCATCGGGTTTACCTGAGTATTTCCCACACATGAAAATAAGACGTTCAAACACTCTATTTTTCGTTCGCTTCATCTCTCATTTCGGTCCCGCAAGGGCAAGTCGGAAAGCCTTCCTCTAACCACTTAGCCGCGATTCTGACCGTATATCCACAAGTCGGGCAGATCACCTTCAGCATACGGCAGGATTGCTTCTTCTTGCCCGTTGTGAGTGCTTCCATTCTTGCGTGAGGATACTCGCCGTTGACTCTCACAAGCTCAGTCAGTCGCTCTTGCAGCTTCGGCCCAGCGGTTGTCGCCTTCATGGGAGCTTTAAGGCCAATCTTGCGGGCGAACTTGCCAAACATGGCCCCATGTTTCTGCTCGACGCCAATACAAGCATGGATAAGCTCATGCACCAATGTGGCCGCAACTACCAAGCCATCGTCTATGATCGGACTGATAAAGATTTCGTGGTATCCAGCCGAAGAAGACGCCGGAGACCAGCACTCTCCTATTCTGGATAGTCCAGCCTTCCCCTTGGCTCCCTTGCTGCTCCATCCACAAGATACCCTTACTTCGGATGGGATGGTCAGCCCGATTGCCTCAAAGTCGTCTCGAAGCATACTGATTGCATTGGTAAGCCATTGCTCACGATTCACTCTGCCTGGATCGTAGTTGATACTCATGGGATGTCCCTCCTTTGGTTGTGGTTGACTACTCAGGACTGCAAAACTCAATCGTCACTCAGTTAGGCCATGGTTATCAATTTATGCCATCAGTGTGTATGTCCCATTGCTCACTGCCTCATCTACCGAGCTCCACGGGAAATCCCAACACGTCTCACATATCAACTCCGTGTAAACCGAACATAACGTCGCGTGGTTTTGGTATCGCCCATGCACCACGCATTCGATTATCGCTCCGTTGACATTGACGTCCATGCGTCTACCTACTAGCCGAGCCACCATCGTTCTCGATACCTGCATGTCTTTCCTCCTTCTCTCCATGGCCTAACTCAATGACGATTCAAAGGACTGCAAAACTCACTACGGCCTCATGGCTGGTGTCTGTGTGACCATTCTTTAGATAATTCCAAAATGCTTGGCTACGTCTTTACTCACTCCGATGGTTGTTACGGCGCACTGATAATATGTGTTTTTCCATCCGAAATTAGCCAGGTACTTATTGGGTACGTACTCTCCGGTGGTGTACTTCCGGTATCCATAGCTAACGTGATTGACGAGCTTAGACCGGCTCTTCGGGTTTTCCATCTCACATACGATGATGTGGTCGGCTCTCCCACAACCAAAATGCCTTGCTGCTGCGTTGGCGAACGTTTGGATATCCGGATAATGTCCTGTTTCCTTCATGGCATCCCCCTTATTGAGTGCCATGAGGCCCTAGTCAGTCGTGCAGTCTCTTTGTTGCCCTCGTTCGCCGTGTTGCGTCCTTGGTGGGTTCGGACTGAGCTACTTGAGGCACCCGGTCTCTACTCTGCTGCCAGGTGAGAAGCCTTTCGGTTTTCAGTGAGCCCGGTTAGCTTCGAGTGGCTTGCATTCGCTTCGAGCCTTCCGTTTTTGTCGTGTTTCCTTGTTGGCTCTAAACATAATCGGCTTTTACAAGGATTGCAATAGCAAAATGCACTTTTTTTGAGCTGATGCTAAAATAATTCTTGCGATGGTCGTAAAGTGGCCTGCTGTAACGATCTAGCGAATTGACCTTGCGACCAGGACCTCCAAGGGATATCCTTCGTCTATAGTGCAACGTTTTAAGACATCTTGGAACGTTTTGAAACAAATTGAACAATATTCTCCAAAAAGGAGCAATGCCAATGGAAATCTTGGATCAAGAAACCCAAATTGCAGCACTCAGGGCACAAGGACTATCCCAAAGAGCCATAGCCCAACAAACCGGATCTTCGCCCCCTACCGTCAATAGACGCCTCAAAAAGGCCGAAGTCCGTGATATGGTCGAACGAATGTCCCAAGAGCTCATAACCAAAACCGCCCACCATGTTCTGAACAACCACGTTAGATGCCTCTCCAAAGCCGGCAAGATCCTCGAGAGGATTGACACCGACGAACAACCAGGTATCCACGTTGACGAAGAGAAAGGCAAAGCCTACCGCATTGAGGAACTTTCTGAATCCGAACGAAACATTCTGGCACTCGCTGACAAAAAAGAGCAGCGGTTGGGACAGATGATGGGGATCTTCCCTTCAAACGCAAGTTCGATCACCGTCCAAAACCTATTTATGAGTGCCAATACCAACGTGATCCTCCCCAACGTAGCTGCTGCCCTCGGAGCTGCTGGCTGTGCTCAATTCGAGCTACCTGGCGATGATCCAGGGCAGAGTTACGATGAGTCGGACGAGGATGTCATTGACGTTGGGGAGTGAAGGCTCGTTCCAAAAGTGGGAATTGACCCCTCTTTTTGGGGGTGAAAGTGGGAATTTGTCTCATGGTCCTGGAATGAGTGCGTCTGTAGATCCGCATGGATACTACAACGTCTGAGAACTAAGCTTATGTAAACTGAACACGTTTCGGCTATGTGTAGAGCCATTCTAGGCCACCTTGTCGGGATTCCCACCAATAACGATTCTTGCGATGTCGGGACATGTCGTGGGTAGTATCGCCTCCCCTGACATAGATTATCCTCGGTTTTGTCCCCATTTGTGGACCTGGATTCCCACCACTTCCGGGCGGGTTTGTTGTCGGCTAACATTGGCTCTGGCTGTGCATTTGCCTCGGTATTGGCGTATCGGTATCCCCTCCATCCCAGTGCGTACCCTGCCAAGTGCTTACCCCTTGCCCACCCTCTCGGCACCCTACCCATGCCATGGGGTACAGGTGGGGTGCTATGGGGTACGAGGCTATGTGATGATGACGGGAGGGGGAGCGGGATGGCCGGTGGGGTGTCGGCGTCTCCATCTCCTTTACAGGAACACACAGTCACGCATTCACACACGCACACATAACTAGGTGTTTTGGATGTAACAAGAAAACACCTGGGGAAACACTCCCCCTTTATAGGGGGGGAGGGTTATTTTCCCAAAGGGTGCTATTTTCTTATTTTCATGGAATCTTCCCGTTATTTTCCCGTTATCTTCCCAAATCGGGACAATGATTATTAAGTTTTGGGAAAATGGGTGGGAAAATAGCGGGAAAATAGGCTGTTTTTTCTTAGTCCCATTTTCTTACTTTTTCGTCGGATATCTTGATAAGTTTGTTTTTGGTTAGGCTTGCGACTACGTGCTTGAAGGTGTCTGGTTTCATGGTGGTTTCACATGCTGATCTCCACCTTGAGAACAGTACATGGTCCCCGCCGTTCGTGAGTTTTCTTAGCTCGTCCATGGCGGTCTTTTGGTTTTTGCCTCTACCGGCTTTTGTGGCTTTGACGTAGTTGGTTGGTTCTTGAGAGATGTTGAACAGGGCTGCGCTTGTTATTTCCGAGCCGAGATCAACTTGGCAGATTTTGAGGGCGATTGGTTCTATGGGGAGGAAGTCTTTCATTTTTGTGTTTGTGAGTACGACTTTCCCGGTTGACCGTGTTTTGTCTGTTCGATACTCAGAGTCGAGGGCTGCTTTTAGTGTGAGTGCTCCACGGGCGCGATGTTTGTCTCCATGTCCTGGGTGGTGAAGGATGAGAATTGCCGAGCCATTGAGCTTCCTTATCTGGTCAACGGCTTTTATGAATCGGTTCATGTCGGTTGTGGAGTTCTCATCGCCTTCACCGAAGTTTCTGGATAGAGTGTCGATGATAACCAGTGATACGGGCGGGATCTTGGCGAGTGATTGGATAATGGAGCCACTACCTTGAGAGCACAAGGACTGTGGTTCTGTTGAGAGAAACACCGAACTGAGTGGAACCTTCGTGTTTGTGGCGACGGCCCAAGCGTCAAATCTTCTCCTGAGTCCAGATTCACCTTCTCCGGCGATGTAAACGACCTTACCACGTTTGCACGGTAGTCCGTGGAAGGATGTTCCAGATGCCACACAGCACGCCATATCAATAGCAAGGAGAGACTTCCCGCTCTCTGGATCTCCAAATATCAGGTTGAGACTATCTGCCTCGATTATGCCATGGACAATCCAGTCTGGCGCAGTGCGGGAGTCGGGAAAGTCTTCTAAAGCATAGAGCTTAAACTTTTCCTTCATTTCCGTTCTGTCCTTTTCGAGACTGCAAGAAAGCGTCGAGGGATTCTTGGCTGATCCTTACCGTTTTGTGGGTGATTCTTGCCACGTTCAGGTTGCCAGTTCTTGCCCACCGGCGGACAATCGGGACTGAAACTTGAAGCATTTCAGCCACTTCTTTGTATGTGTACCATTTCATGGGTGGTGCTCCTTTTTTTCTTGACGTTCTCGTGGTGATATTGTATCTAATTATATATACAAGGGAAGGTATTGTTGTCAAATAAAATTGTGAAGGAGTGTCGTCATGCAAAGCATCAGAGTAGAGGACCGGCTGCACGTAATGCCGAAAGACGAGTTCGACCTACACGCTATTATCAGCCCGTGTGCTTGCCGCCCGATTATCCGAGAAGGGTATGGTGATATCCTGGAAGTTGTCGAGCATCAACCGATTAGTAACGTGCCGTGTGGAGTGGTGTCGTGTCTGGATCTGTAGACTTTCATCCAATATGGTTTAAGGGGGAAAGATATGAAAGTCTACGGGGGGAATTTCTTTCTGCCAGGCACAATCAAGCAGGTTCGAGGGATAATAGCGGGAACGCAACGGCAGGCGGCGATGGCAACAGGGAGCAGTCTCAGCCACATAAGGACATATTGGTGTCAGACTGGAAACGAGATCGAATTGGCAGCAGCAATGGCAAGACCCGGAGTATTACTGTGGTGTGAGGATAGAGCGGTGAAATCGGTTGAGGATTACAAAGATATTCAGTCAAGGACGAAAGGGCCGGTGGGTCGAGGGGAGGATTGAGGGATGAAAATAGGCGATCTCCAAAGCATTCTGGATATCGGCAATGAGGCCACTAGGTTGGAGCGGGAACGGTGCATTGCAATATGTGATGAAGCTATCGGCGATGCAGTGGTTAGCCGCTATGGCTTTGTAAGCGACTGCAATGCCGCAAGAGAAATGGCAGAGCGAATCAAGAGCATGATTGAGGAGGGAGGCTCATGAACACCCTAAAATCCAAGGAAGCCAAGAAGCTAATCGGGAAGCGCGTGAAGTGGGTCGAAGCATGGGATGCTCACCGGGGAGTAGGTATCCCTCGATCTGGCGTGGTCCTGAAAGTGGAAGGGAAAAATGTCAGGCTTGAAAGCGACTGGAAGTGGTTACCGGATATGTACTTTCTTGAGGAGGTGAAGGGATGAAGGTGCGAATGACTTTGAGTATCGGACTTTGCCAGGATGACGCCGGCTGCGGTGAGTGAGATAGAGGCAGGGAAGCGTGAGCCTGGGTTGATGACTGCGCTGAGTATGGCTCGGGCATTGGAGACAACGGTTGACGACCTGTTTGAGTTGGAGAAGGAGGGTAAGTCATGGAAGAAGTAACGACGCCAACAACGGTATGGATCACGAAGTACGCTCTGACGGCTGGTATTCAAGAGTGCGAATTAATCAGTTTTGTCGGAGGAACGGGCACCAAGCTTGCCGTTGATGTGAAATGGCCAGGTGGTTACAACAACGAGGCCATGTTCTTTGGCACCGATTGGCACGACACCAAAGAGAAGGCCATAGCCGACGCCATCAAGAAGCGAGACCGCAAGATCAAGAGCCTGGAGAAACAGATAGCCAAGCTCAAGGCCATGACGTTTTGAAGGATGAACTACGTGTCGGCCTGTTCTTCGGCCCCCTCAAGGCTCCGGTGAAAAGGAAGGATGGCGACAATGTTTGATGCCTACGTGACTAGAAGCCGCGAGTATGTCCCATACGACAAGACCGTTACAGTTAACCGGGCACCAACCGACGAAAGTATCAAGTTATGGGAAGAGATGAAGGAGAAGGCATACAAGTCCATCATTCATAAAATCCAGATCTCCGACAATGTGGTCAACGGAAAAGCTATTGTCTACAACGACATCCCTTCCATGGATGAGGCGTGTATGTATGAGGTTGTCGTTAATGGCCGGAAGTTTGAGGGGAAATTTGTTGTTGAATGGAATCCAAAGGCAGATCGGTTTAAGGATGAGATGAGATGGGATGGAGAATTGCTGTTTGTGAGCGGATTGCTGAGGATTTGGCAAGGCAGATATCTGTAGCCATGATAAAGTGTCTTGAGACTCAATAGGAAAGAGTGATGCCCTACTTCTACCTAGCCAGCCGATGCCGAAGTGACGATTCACTCTACGGTCCGATGCACGGTTCTTGCGATGCTGACAAGACGCTGTGTGGCTTAGATATAGACTGGAAGTGGTGGATTCTGAATACCGAGAAGAGCGACGGTGTGAAGGTAACTTGCAAGAAGTGCTTGAGCAAGACGGAGAAGGAGTCATCGAATGAAGATGCCGATTGAGTGGCACGAGAAGCAACTAAAGACTTACAGAAAATATCACGAGGAGTTATTGATTGCCGTGCATGATGCCACCGCTAATGCCAAGATATCAGAACGATGCATTTACGTCCTTGAGCAACAAATCGAAGAAGCCAAGTGCCAAGGCAAGGACGGCTTCGACGCCGAGCGGTTCTTGAAGAAAAGGTCGGGACAATGAGAAGAAAAAAGGTTCCTAGTTTTTGGTGGGATTTCAATGGTGATGATGAGATCATAGTTGAAAGCGATAATGACAAGTATCCCGTTGTAGGCATATTCAAGTATGATCCCAATTCAGGGATGGAGCCAACATCACAGGAAAGAGCCTGCGGATTTACTGGAAAAATTGGTTGTGCTGAAGGTGCGATACTTGAGGCCGAGATCATGATTGCTGATTTGGTTGCGGGACGATTATCGTCAAGAGCCATTACTGATAGGTTCTTGAAGAAAAGGGGGAAGTGATGAAAGTCCTACAGTACGAGAATGATAAGGCGTATGTCTATGAACTTGATTCTGACGGGAGCATGCGGTGGTCGTTTGGGATTCATGCCCCAGATCCCCCGGAAAGTAAAGAACCCGCAAGCCAAGAAGAGCTAGAGTGGATAGCCGCCAAGATAGTTGAAGCCCTCGACGGCAAGGACTTTGACTCTTGGGGGTGCTACTGTGGACTGGACTCAGACGATAAACCAATTGGTTGTGTGATTGACGAGGGCCATCGTGAGCATTGTAATTTTGCATCTGGAATGGGTGGAAGAGAAAAGGCGGAGCGCAAGGAAGACTGCGAGTATTGGAGGAGGACATGATTTTAGACACAATGCAATCTAGCGGATTCGCTTGGTGGGATAGCAAAAAGAAGCGGTTCATCCATTTTTACTCACAACGCTCCCAAGTCGAAATGTGCTCCCCAGACGGGTTTGAGCGCAAAACAAAAGATGGTGATGGTGAGATAGTCCCGGTTGTGATTATCGATGAATCCGCTTTCAAAGAACTTACGTCTGAAGAGAAGAGGAAAAGTTGATGCAAATCAAACTGAAGTCGGGAAAGCCGACTGAGTCGGGCACCTATGTTTGCCATAGAAAGAATAGTTCCTTCCCTGAACTGGCACACATCTTTTCTGTGACGTGACAATCGAGTGAAATTCTCATGTTTGGATCGTTGAGTGGACGATTCCCGTTAAATAGCATAGAAGCCGAAACCCTTTTCAGTGAGCGGATCGACCTGGTGATTGATGAGTAGGAAGGAGCCCCAAACCAGTGAAGCCAAAAGCTTTCTACTCAGATAACGACCCGGTGGCTTGCGCGGTGATTCGTGAGCTGGTTGACGAGGCGCGAGAAAGTTCTTGACACCGAATCTGAGGCCGTTGTAGAATGTTACCTACTGTCAGGTTAAAGAATGTTTCGCATCTGTGAGGTCTTGCATGAGAGGTCCAGAGTCAACCCCAAAACAGCCAAAAGGAGAGACGGCCATGAAGAGGACCAAGCTTTGAAGGGGCAACATCGAAACTTTTATAATATGATCGACATTCACGACATCCAGGTCCGCGATACCATCGGTTCCGGCGCCAGAGTGGCCCCGGCTTCGGGCTCGGTCTCCATTGGCCGCATTCGGCGGTTGAACAGTGGGGCTAAGTGAGCCCAGCAAGAAAGCACGGCACGTCTTTCGGGGATATAAATTCCCCGTCTGTCCAATATGAACGGTGCATGATTGGTGCGACGGCTGTGCGAATCTAATCAGCAAGGTGTGTCTTTGAGGCAATTTGGTAAGTCCTCGGGTTGTTCTCGGTAGCTCGTTTTGACAACCTTGCGAATGTAAACCATCAACATTGTTTTCTCTAACACCTTAATCTGAACGGCCGCTTTCTCGATGCGCAAAGAGAGCGGCCGTTTCCTTTTCATCCTTCCGCAACAGCAGCACGAACCTTCTTGAGAGCCTTCCGTTCAATCTGCCTAATCCGCTCCTTGGAGACGTGATCCCCCTTGCTACACATCTTAGGCTTCGTCTGTGCCGCGACTTCGTCTAGGGTCTCTTCGTCTATGAGACGCTTCCAGAGTACGCGAGATTCGCTTTGTGGAAGTCCAAGGATTAGGTTCAGGCAGGTTGAGACTTGGTTTTCGTAGATCAAGGATTCTTCTGGATTGCGGGACTGGTCTGGGTGAATGTTTGCGAAGCCTTGGGTGCCTGGTGATTGGTCTCCAACCTGCCGAGTGTTTGTGGGTAGATCATCCAGAGACATTTCACAGGGGATCTGTTCACCTCTTTGCATCATCTTGATTTGAGATCCTGGCGGGATGTAGATATTGCGCTTTGTAGCCAAGTGGCATCTTGCCATGTAGACGGAAATCCATGGCGTGGCGTAGGTGGTGAATTTGCATTGTTCGGTGGGCTTGAACTTCGTTGCTGCGTGTAATGAGCCCATATTCCCGGCCTGGATGACGTCCATGAGGTCTGATGCTGGATACTTGCGCTTGAATCGGAGAGCCAGCGTTATGACCCAAAAGAGGGTTGACCTTACAAGCTCATCTTTGTTGTGTGGATCAGGGTTCTTGACTTCGTTTCTTCGTGCGTCTTCCAGGTAGATTTCGTACTCTGTGCGCCTGTCTCTGTCGTGCAGCTTCCCCATGCTTTCCCCCTTTTGATAGTCTAGTCCTCCATGGCCCCTTTCATTCGTGTGTTCATCCTTCTACCGCACTTTTCCGTAAAATTGCAAGCAAGGTTTGTCTTTTTCCAAAAAGACGTTATTCTTTCGGTGTCGTTGCCTTCTCCTGTGCAGGGGCTCTTAGGGCTTTGAATCATTCGGGGTTAGTCCCTCCTTTCCCCGGCTCTCTCGCCCGGGAGCCCTATGCGCGGAGAGAACTTCGGTACGAGTGATAAGGGGGGTTCAGCGTGGGGGCTTTCTATCGAACATGGATACGCTTATCTCAATGCCTAAAAAGTAACGCCACACCTGCCCCGTACAACCATGATACTCCTGACGACGGATACATAACACGACTCAATCACATACCAACGCGAATTAAATACCATCCCCTGCAACATCATTCTGACGAAGTTTTATCTAAATACAAAAGATTGATGGAGGATGGAAACCCATGAGTAACGACCAACAGAAACCTCCCTTCTCTGTCCAATCCTCTCTTTCTAAAATAGCAACGCTTATTGAATCATCCAAGGGATCTGCGGCTCTTGCAGAACAAATGCTTTGGGATATCGTTCAGCTTCATTCTGAATCCATCCCTGGTGGATCGAGTGACCTAACGTTTGTGGCTAGGAACCTCTCTGCGACCGGGCTACAATTCAAGGCTCACCTTGAGATTATGCAGAGTTTCTTGAGAACGAAGGAATGATGTCGTCAACAATTCAACCAGTCCGGAGATCTATTGAGGATGAACCCGGCCATGAAAGGGCTCTTTGAATTATGCCTCCTGAGTGGAATCCAGATCCGATTCACATGCTGTTTCTCGCAGGGCTCATGTCAACTATTTCGGCTGCTATCTCTCATGTCATTACCAAGTGGAGGTTGTCGGAACGGTTCATGACACGTGAAGAAACCACCGAGCACATAAAGAACTCAGTGGAGGTAACGATCAAAGAGGTAATGGCTAACTGTGTTGCCACTCAGTCCATGTGCCCAATCAGGAGAGCAATTATAGACCTGGATGAATTAAAGCGCATCCAGAGCGAATTCCCGGCTCATGACGTAATGAAAGACATAGCGGACATAAAGAAAGTCCAATCAGAGAGAACAGACATGCTCAAGAAACAGACCAGGACGTTATTCGAGCTTTTGAGGGTAATGTTGGACGAATTGAAGGTTCCCATAGATCGGCAAAACAAAATGTTGAGAGGCTTATCGTAAGGAGAAACGGTTATGCGACAAAGTTTCAGAGGGTACAGCACGGAAGGATTCTTGGTTGGGATGGCGCTCACGGTCATACTCGCTGTTTTCTGCGGGTTTGTTCTGTTGGGTTGTGCGCCAGGACAGGTCAAGCCGGGATGCGAAAACTCGTGGGCCAACGATGCCAACCTTGACCTTGCCATGAACGTTGGTGCTATCGGACTGAGCGAGTACCTGTTGCAGAATCCAGAGCACAGGCAAGACGCTCGAAAGGCTATCAAGGCAGCCATGGTCGTGCTTAAGCAGGACGTCGTTACTCTCGATGTGATAGTGTCCGCATTGCAAAAAGGGATAAGCTCACGAGAAGTACGGGCACGGCTTGGGTACATTGCCATTCTTGGGACTGGCCGGCAGTCTGGTGTCCCTTTGAATGTGTGTGAGAAAGAGTATCTTACCGGGTATTTTCAACGTCTCTTGATAATGGTGGGGTGATTTGATGAAGAAAGCACAAGTGAAAGAACTTGCACAGTTCGCAATGACTATCTGCGTATGGATTGCGTTGGCCGTCACGGTTAGCCTTTGTTCGTCTGGGTGCATGCGTCTTCACGTCGAGGCCCGCGAAGGATCGACCGTCAACATCACAGAGAGCGGGAACAAGACCGTGACCACCACAACCGATGCTTCTGTCCCGGCTGGTGCATTGGGGTTGTAAGGGAGAACCACAATGGACATCGAACGAGAAATAGAACTACTCAAAGAGAAGGTTGCACTCCTTGAGAGAATCATGGATCTGCAAGAAATTATCGCCAAGAGCGAGATCGAACGTCAACCCGTTTATGTTCCTTATCCGGTTTATCCGTCATTCCCGACTTATCCGGGTAATCCTGAGTGGCCGGTTGTGACCTACGGAGCAACAACAGGCACTCATGGCGGAACAATGGGGAGTGCCTAGTGGCCCAAGACTGCATCGCAACCACGCATAACCGATTCGCACACGGCTACGTCGAAGGCACGATGGAGCCAGTGACGACGCTTGGCGGAAAGCTTGCGGAACGGTGCGTACATTGTGGTGCCGAGTACTTCCTTTTGCGTGATGAAGACATGGAGGGGTATGGCAGACAAAACGAGTTACGTCCCAATGTTCCTGGAAGAACTGACCCGGAGCGTGAAGTTCAAGAAAAGAACGAACCTTGTTCCGAATCAAGGCCACTTCGACAACTTGGGACCGGACGATACATATAGCCTAGATGATGAGGCATTCACGCTTGAGGACATTCGCGGGTGGCAAAAGATGGCCTGTAAAAGTTGTATGATCGTTTGGGCCGTGCATCCAGAACCTGTCAGAATGAGTATGGTTTGTAAGAAGTGCGGTGGCATGGCTCACAACGATGGGGTGTTTTGATGACAGACGACTATCTAAAGCCAGAACCATGCGAACCAACAAAGCCAGTTGAACCGGCCAGAATCCTGGAAGACGATAACGGGAATGGGAGCAGCAACCGGCTTGTGAAGATACTTTGGTTCGCCTTTCTTGGCTTCGTGCTGGGAGTTGTGGCGTGGAGGTCAGATCCTCCTGCTGTTCCAGATGTTCCGTGGGGAATCGTTATGATTACCCTGATTGTGGTCGGCGGTGGGGCCGTGGGGAAGTGGATGGAGCTTGGAGGGACTTTGCAGGGATTGATGAGCGGTGGGTTCCCTGGGAAAGGCGGTAAATGACTCTCAAACTTTGCGACCAAACAGACAAGCCGTCCAAAGTCATTCCCTTTGAGCGCAAGCCCGACAAGTTTGAGACGGCTATGCTTGAGTTGATAGAGTTGAATCGGCAAGGCAAGATCACTCATTTTGTTGGGATATGGGACACCACGGATTCGCGTGAGATGAAGAAGAGTTGGTGGGGAGAGAGTTGCTGTATGTGTCTTGGTATGGCAACAAGAATGGTTGAAGAGATCAATCGTTGGATCAACGGTGAGGTAGAGGAATGACTCAAGCCTCAAACGTCATAGCATTCCGACCACGAGAGAAGCAAGATCCTCACATTACCGGGGATGCCAGATGCATCTCTTGCGGATACGAGTGGGTGGCCGTTGCTCAGGTTGGTTCGGTATGGCTCCAGTGCCCGGCGTGTGGATCTAAGAAAGGGTTGATGCGGTTTCCGTGTGAGCGGGACGGGATGCAATGGACGTGTGGATGTGGCAACACGCTGTTTCATGTGACGCCGGACGGCATCTATTGCCCTAATTGTGGGGAGTATCAACAAGGATTTGATAATGCTTAGAAAGGGATTAGAACATGGCAAAAAAGTTTGACGGCATGATGATGATGAACGGATCGACAAAGAAGTCCATGACGGGTGGCAAGAAAAAGCGCAAAGGGAAAGGTGGCAGTAAGAAGGCAAAGAAAGACAGGATGTAGCCATTTTGAGTAACGACAACGATCTAGCCGTAAAACAGCTTAACGACTTCTCCGTCTTCCTGAGCTACAAGATGACTTGGCTTATGAAGCAGTGTCTTCTTTTACCTGCAAAGTATGACAGAATATGTCTGTTCGCCGGGAATCAGGTAGGAAAAAGTTGTTATATGGCGTACAATGTAATACTTAGGGTACTTGGTAGTCATCCCTGCCCACGCAAGAACATCCTGTATTTTGAGTGTCCAAATGGGCATGAACTTACGAGACCGGCTCCATGGCCCGGATTTCATCATTTCGAGAAGATGCGACCAGGATACTGCTTCATGACGAAGAGTATCCTTGATATGCCACGATATGTAAGATTCCCTCATGAAACAATGCTTTGTCCTGCGTGTAACGAGCCAATCAAGATCCACAAGCGTGGGACCCATGTGTTTCGTCTTGCATCAGAGAATCTTCCAGAGGACAAGGAGGGCGTTGGATCTGAGAGTACGGAGATTAGGAACAGGACATATCCTGAGTTAAAAAAGTGGCTACCTCCTTTCCTACTCAAGCGAGACATTACGGCCAGGACCAAGGCCATGATTATCCTGAATCCGAACAAGGGAGTTGTGTTTGGAAAAGGAGACAAGGCTGTTGCCTATGATGGTGCCGACATTGTGGCTGAGTTTGTATCATACAGCCAAGATGTTCAGTCTGGTGCCGGACACCAGCGCGTTTGCGTGCTTATGGACGAAGAGCCGAGTGAGTCTTTTTGGGAAGAGCAACTTCCTAGATTGATCGCTGAGAACGGAGACGTTGGTATTTTCCTCACACCAGCGGCCAAGATGACTTGGACTTTTTCTGGACTTTTTGAGCAAGCTGAAATCTTTCTAAGAACACCAGCCATTTGTGAGTTCTACAAGAAACAAGGCGAAGATGATAAGATTGAGCAAGTTCAGAAGACCAGGGAAAAGACTGGAATAGCCGTCCTACAGGCTGCTACGGACGACAATCCAACGCTCAACATGGCAGCAATCAATAGCAAACTTTCCTACGAAGATCCTGACACCGAAGCCACAAGGCGGTATGGAATCTTCCGCCAGGCAAGTGGTCGGGTATTCAAGCAATACGACGCTCGCGTCCACGAGATAGACGAGAACGAGTATTTTCCTCATGGTATTCCGCACTTCTGGACACATGCTCGTGGGATAGACGTTCATCCTCATGTCAACTGGGCATGTGGTGCGGCATCCTTGAGCCCAACGAATGAGATGTTCATCTGGGGAGAGGCGTGGCTCAGTCCAGACAAGTTCACGACTCTCGACATCATATCCGAGTTCTACTCCCGCTGCATGGACTACAAGTTCAAGGTGAACCTAATCGACCCTGAATCCAGGACGATTCAGAAAGATACAATCACACTTCTGGACGACATCAACAGGATCAGTCTTGAACTGAAGAAGGCAGGGAACGGGACAGGCGGCTATTGGACTCCATGGGATACCAAGGGTCTTGTGGGTAGGAACGAGATCAAGATGCGACTCAAGAACAGTAGACTTGTCGGAAGACCGTTCAACAACCTATCGAACATCGAGGGGAAAGGGAAGAGACTTCCCACTCTATGGATCTTTAAGAACTGTCGTATGTCTGCGGAGCACATGAGGAAGTGGAGTTGGGATGTGTGGGCTGACTCCCGCAATGCAGCCACAAAGGATGTGAAGGATTCCCCACAACAGAAGTACAGCCATTTCAACATGGTGTGGGAGGCGTTGCTCAAGAATCCATACTTCAAGGCAACCAAGGTGAGTGTGCCCGATGAGCGTCACGAGGCCAAGCAATACTACCGTTCTGCGGCAAGGAGATAGGAGGGTTACTAATTTGGCTTTAAGGATATATGATTACTACTGTTCAACCTGCGGATTCAAGACTGAGTGTTTGGTATCATTTGATATCAACCCAGACGAACAGCACCCGGAATGTCCGTGTTGTCAAGGGAAGATGGACAAGCTTATGCCAGCACCGATATGGTCATGGAAGTCTGGGCACAGAGGATTCTGAGGAGACACAATGAAGAGAAAAACCATTTCAATACTGGCCGTTTTGATGTTCATGTCACCTCTTCCGTGCTTCGCGGCCGGAAGTTCTGTGTCCTACTCAAGCAATCAGAACTTGGACAATGTGATGCGAACCGTCACACTTGCATGGGTTGGCGATGATACGAGTGGTGCCATCCCTGCAACATCGACGGACTCATTGACACTTACAGGAACAACTCAGACCGTGACGAGTTTCATCCAGGGTTATTACCTTTATGATGTCATGGTGAATCCAGGGTCAACGGCACCGACTGCCGACTACGACATTGCAATAACCAATGCGGATGGGGCTAGCCTAACGAACGGGGCGCTCGATGACCTAAGTGCTACAGTTACCCAAACCAGACGGATGGCAGGATATTCTGGTCCATCCGATACCTGGATGGGTGGTCAGTTTGTTACTGGTCCTCTTACGATTACATGGAGCAACACCACGGTTGCGTCGAGCACCGGGACTGTTACGCTCTACCTGAGTAGATAATGGGGATAGTGAGATGCCGGACTCATGCACAATACAAGTTACAAGAAAAGAGATGAGCGAGTTTTTCCCTTCTGGGATTAACGAGGAAACGGCATATATAGTCGCAAGATCCATTGCTGACATGAAAAATAAATGGCTAGGAAAAACAATAGTAAGTTGCACCTTTAACTTTGATACGTTCACTTACTCTTTCAAAGTATCAAGAGAGCCGATAGATGCCAAGCAAGAAGACACCCAAGCGTAAGTACGACGAGGCGATAGAGGAGAAGGTCTGCTCTGCGTTCTTGCACGAATACGATACGTGCAAGGAGAATCAGCAGACAGACTTCGACGACTTCGAGAGCTATCTGGCCTTACTGGATGCGGAGCGAGGCGAAAAAGACTACGATTGGATGTCTGATATCCATATCCCTGAGTTCATATCTCACATGCTGACTCAACTCAGTATGGATGTTGATTCTTACTGGCAGTCCAGGGACTTTGTTGAGTGCTACATCCAGGACGAATCAAAAGAGGCTCTTCTTGCTGCCGATGCCACCAAGGAGCTTATCAACCGCACCTTGAACCAACGGAGCCTCTACTACTACCTCAAGTTTGTCAGGGCTCGGTTGCTCAACAGGCTCGACGGGAAAGTATACGCCGAATGTCTTTGGAATCAGCAGACCAGAAAAGCAATCACGGCATACCAAGAAGTCATTCAAGAGCTTGACGTTGACATTTACGATAATCCCATTGAAGACCCCGAGAAGCAACTTGCCAAGCTTGAGCTTGTCCAAGAGCCAGTGTACGGTGAGAAGGTGGTCAAGGACCAGTTCGAGTTTGAGATTCTTGACCCGAGAAACGTGTTCACCGACAACTCATACGTCTACTCCATTCAGCAGAAACCGTATGTGATTTTGCGCTCAGAGAAGACCCTATCTCAGCTTAAAAAAGACAAGGACCGGGCCGGATACTTCAACCTGGATCTTCTGGAAGAAGTCGCAACTGGAGAAGAGACGGAGACGGCTCGCGAGACCTACAACAAGGACCAGGACAAAGAATATGCTGTATCAAAGCAGGAGAAGAAGTTCGACGTCTTGAAGAGGTACGGTGAAGATTGGTGCATCGTTGACTTGATGGATGATGCAACCGGACTTCCGAGTAAGGTAAGTCCCGGCGTTGACAAAGACGGAGAGCCTTTAGACGAGGCCGAACTTCACCACGTCATCAAGGAGATGGCCCTGTCGGAAGGAAGCCCAATCCTGATAGCTTACCATGTAACACCATATCTCGACGCAGAAGACAACCCATTCATCCCGGTCATTCGTGGTCTGTGCTACCCTCATCCAGTCGAAGATGGTGGATTCGGTGACGCTCAACATGCCAAGGATCTTCAGAAAGCCATTGACGATACGTTTAACATCAGCCAAGACCGCACCATGTTGGCGACCATACCTACATTCCAAGCCAAGGAACTGAGCCTTGAGGACAACGATACCCTCTACTTTGAGCCCGGACACCCAATGATGGTCAAGGAAATCGGGGATGTGGTCGAGTTCAAGATCGAGGACAACATTGGTGGTGCGTTGAATCAGATGAGCATTCTGTCTTCAAAAATGCAACAGTTTGATGCTACGTTTCCCACGACCATGGGAGATGTTCCGAGCCGTGCATCCACGACCGCTACCGCCGTGGCCGGAGCAGAGGGAAGGTCAAACCAAAGGTCCAACTTCAAGGCCATGACTTTCGAGCATACGTTTGATGCTCAACTCTACTGGATGATCCAGCAAATGACGTGGCGCTTTGCCAAGCCCGAGACCGGATTCAAGCTCATGGGGCAGAAGGTCTTGCACTTCGATCCGACAAAGGATTACTTTTTTAAGCCTCTATCCCAAGCGATTGAGGGAGAACAGAGCAAGCAGGCCAAGATCCGCAATCTTCTCCAGTTCATTCAGGCCATTTCTCCGTATGCTCAAATATATGCTAACGATCCCCAGTTCAAAGTGTTCCTCAACTACTTGTTCGAGAGAAGTGCGGCATACATGGGCGACGAAGTGGTGAACGTGAGCAGAAAGCTTCTGAACCCTGCCGTTGTTCCTCAACTGAATGCACCACAGGGTCAAGGTGGTGGGCAACAAGGTGGAGGACCTGCTATGCCTCAACAGGCTTTTCAGGTTCCCACGTCCAATCAGAACGGGATGCCTCAAGGAGATGCTGAGATGATGGCTCGGGCTAATGCAGGAGGTGGCTTCTAATGAAGGGGGATGCCGCATAATGGCCAACGACATCACTTCAAGACTTCTTGACAAGAACTATGTAATGGACAACGCGAATACTGGGTCTGGTTTTTCCTACGAAGGACTAGAAGCTGCTATTCTTGAGCTAAAAGACATGCTGAATGGCAAACCCAAAAGACTCGTCGCTTCAGAATTTATTGAGATTACCGAACCAATCGAGGACAGATCGTAATGGCCGACGTACTACAAAGAGACAAACTTGCCCAATTCATGCAGTCATTTGGGAAGAAGCGCACTGTCACCATTCTCTCTACCCTGGGGAAGGGACAGGCGTTCATTGACGCCATATCGAGTGTACCAGGCCAAGAAATCCTTGGAGAAGCACAGGCCGAATGGGGAGCACTCTTAGTCAAGATAGCCAAGGATGAAGCTGACCAGGAAGAGAAGACACGCTTTCGCATCCTTGACCAACTTCTAACTTTGTGGGCCAAGAAGATAGCCAAGCATTTTGACTATGAGACTCAGATCGAGGAAGAGCTTAAATCCAAACAGGATAGGCGATAAATGGAAGATAAGCAGGCAGTCATTGACCAGATCGTAGAGCGAGTCGTCAAGTGGATGGAGCAAAAGAAGTATGGCAACATCCAGATCAACTTTGCAGCCGGGAGAGTGAGCAACGTGAACATGAACGAGAGTGTTAAGCTAACCGAAAAGAGAGGTGCTTGAGCATGGGAGTCATAACACCAATTCCAAAATGGATGGCAGAATGGATTGAGAAGTTTGAATCTGTTTTTGATAGAAAAATATTACTGGAACCAGGTGTTGGATGCCCCACCATGATTGAATTCGCAGGGATCGGCCCAGGTGCATTTGAGTCTGTTCCATCCGATACCATCAAGCCATGCACAAGAGAGATGGAATTGCATCATTTTAGGGCATATTCTCCACCGTTTTCAAACATCGATGCAGCTTGCGCTTATGTGATGGGGTATCTGGCTGGAGGAAATCTTATGAAGATTGTTGATAAGGCTAATAAGTCGAAGGTAAGGGTTGAATTGCTTTACAGGTTTCCACTCTCAATAGAACAACAGATTGACTTTATGACAAGACAGGAACAATATTTGGCCGGAGTGAGATTTACTGTGGCCGTTGGAATGATGCCTCTTGACAAAACGATGTAATTATGTATTGATATTAGCGATGTAGCACAAAGAGGGACAATCGCACAACGACCCCCTTGAATCAACCCACACCACCTTGCACCCAAGAGACTCCTATCAAGGCAAACTTGGAAGCCATAATAGGAGTTTTTCTTTATGCCACCCGAAGACGCCAACGAAGCCAGCCAGTCGCAGGATGTCAGCCTTGACGATCTGCACCGGGCCGCAGAGGAAGCCAGATCAATTCCCCACCAGGAAGAAATCACCACTTCAGAAGAAGAGCACAGGGAAGAGACTTCTACTGTAGTTCCTGACTCTACCGAAGAGAAGCCAGTCGAGACAAGTGAATCAGAGCGCGAAGAAACCGATCAGCCCACCGAGCCAAAAGACAACAAGGAGCGGTCGCAGCTTGGGCGCAAAGTAGCATCTCTCGAAGGCACTCTCAAGGTGTATGAGCAGCAGATACAGCAGATGAACCAAAACTTCCAGGTTCTTACCGCTCTTCTCAATCAGCAACAACCTCATGCTGCCGATGCAACCGGCACGGAAACAGCAGAGGAGGAAGACGAGTACATCCCGCAAACGCGCAAGGAGTTCGATGCTCTGCTAGAAAAGCGAGTTCGACAGATTCAGGAGCGCGAGGTTCAACAGCAGACGGTTCAGAGAACGCAGTATGAACAAGGGTATCTTTCGACTCTTGCAAAGCTTGGATCTGATTCAGACGATCCGGCCCTGCATGAAGAGGCTTTCAAGCTTACCACCGAGGCCGGTGCTCCCTACAACGTAGCGAGGACTGGGAATGCTTCCGTGGATGCTGAGATCAACTATCATGCAGCTCAGGCACACGTTCTGAAACAACGACTTTCCAGGCCGAAGAAGGAAGAGGCGAAGCCCAATCCGTTGAAGGGTGATCCTCCCAGGGCACCATTAGGGGCACCATCGGCAACGATACCCAAAGGTAAGGAGCCAACCCCAGTGAAGTTGGATGGATATGCCACGAATGCGGCGAAAAGGTTTACCAATCCATTGACGGGGAAACCGTACACGCAAACAGAACTTTCCGAAATGCTCAAGTAGTACGGAAAGGATCGACGCTCTGAAATGACAGTTATGAGAACCTACAGGCCCGGACGAAGAACGCGCATTCATCATGATGCCCGTACACTTCTGATGCGCGGAGAGGACTATCCTGACAAGAAGGAGCGTGGGCGCTACGTCAAGTGTTGGAAGTGCGGCTTTATCTGCGATACCGAGCGGGATGACTTAGGAGGACCACAATCAAGAGCCGGGGATGGGGCAGAGTTCTATTACGACTATTATCCCCAATCAACCGGGCTTGACCGTGGCGTGGTTGCCACCTTGAGTCTGTACGAGGAAGGGCTCAACTATGGAGGAGGTCAAGGGGCAGGAATTCTTCTCTCTGAAGCTGGAGATTGGCTTCTTTCGGAAGATGGTACTCCTCTCATGATTGAACAAGTGAGAGACGTTGATCTTGGTGGCGATTTAACCCTTGCCTCGTATTCTATGAGGAGAGGGCACAAAAGGGGGATGTTGATGAGCCAGGACGGTTCGGCAGATCCCATTCGATTGACCTATGCCTCGAAGATTACTGGCGGCTGTCCATTTTGTGGCTCCAGGAATTATCGCGGTGATTTCAGATAAGGAGCATTTCACATGGCTGAAGTAGTTTCCCAAAATCCTCAACTGGTTTGGGTTCCGGTTGCCGCCAATGCAGCCAACACCTTGTATGAAGGGAGCATCGTAACCGATGGGACCACGGGTGTTGTGGCGTTGGGTGCTGCGGCTGGAGCGGGTGACACCACCGGAAAAGATGGAACGTTTTCCACTGCTGGCGTTCCCCTCGGAGTCATAGTTGGCACGAGTCGTCAAGTCGAGCTTTATAACGCCACGGCGAAGCGCAACAGCATCACGTCCATCATAACGAGCAATGCGAATCTCACCGTTGACATGATGGGCATCGAAGGCGAGTGGGGGAATGACGAGCAGGCGTATGTTCAAATCGCCAAAATCACGCCTGATACGGTCATCCGTATGCCCATTTTCGACGGAGCGGTTGGAACCAAGCCCACGGCATCCACGGTAACGGCTGGAGCCAGTGCAACGGGTATGGGTTTCAACACTGCCGCAATCGATTTCACTACGGTCGCGTCCCAGTCCACGGCGTATTGCACCAAGGGTCTTAACATGGGTATGTATCGCATCCTTTCCAGTGCGAGCACTACGACCCATACGGTGGATTCCCCTTTCCCCTATGCTACTGTGGTTGGGGACAAGTTTTTGATTTCGTCCATCCGGTCTCACGGGACTTCGCGCATTCAGTTTGATGCCACGTCCTCGTATGTCGAAAACGATGCGGCTCTTTCGGCTGACTACTACTGGGTAGATGTTGTCCGGCTTTTCTTGGGCACGTCCGGTCAGGAATACGTCGAGTTCAGGTTTAACCTGTTTGCGTTCATGCCGGCCTTGGCGTAACCAATATCCCAGTTGTTGGGGTTGAAAGGAGTATATCACCATGGGTAGCCCTGTAACGTCTGCTCAATTCAGGAAATTGGTTGAGGGACACGTTCAACGAGTCGTGCGGGCAAAGTACGACGAGATTCCCTCTGTTAAAGACAAGATTTACGACGTCATGACATCCGACCGTGCCTACGAGGATTTCTACTCGATTTCAGGCATCCAGGATATCCCCAGATTCACGGGTCAGCTTTCGTACCTGTCCATGTTTCCTGGATGGTACACCAAGATAGAGCCCAAGGAATTCGCCGGTGCCCTCCAGTTCGAGAGAAAGCTTCTGGACGATGAGCGGTATGGCGTTCTCACGGATCGAGCGAGCCTACTCTCCGAATCGGCGCGGCGCACACAGGTAAAGTACGAAGTGCGTCCATTTGCGTATGCTCCCACTGCGGCTTTCGACTTCACTACGTCAGAAGAAGGCGTGGCCCTAGCCTCCAACAGCCACACCACCAAGTCTGGGACAAGCACCACGGTTGGATTTGACAATCTTGGTACTTCACCGATCAGCAACACATCCATCGCCACCACTCGTCTTGCCATGAAGCAGTTCCGGGATGACATTTCCGAGCGGTTCAACATGCCCGACGATCTGGTTCTGGTCGTGCCCCAGACTCAGGAAGAGGCGGCTTGGACCTTCGTGAACACGCCATCCGGGTATCAGACTGCTGCGTCCGACAAGAACTTTCACGCCGGACGATATGAGATCATGGCTCTCCCGTACCTAGACGACTACGATACGGCGTCTTGGGGCATGGTGAGCAAGTCTCTCATGAAGAAGTACATGAAGTGGATCGACCGGGTGAAGCCCGATCCCAATACCACTTGGGACTTCGACACCTTCATGCTGAAGCTCAGTATCTATCTTAGGTTTGCAAATGGCCCTACTTCTTGGAGGTTCATTTATTGGCACCAGGTGGGCTAATCTATCCGTTGCACTATCAATCTTGATAGGGTATTATGTTCACAATAATAACCCTATCAAGATTGGAGAACGGACATGGAAGAACGGAAGTGTGCAAGATGTGGTGGAGTGATATCAAAAGCGAAAGATGTTAGGAGCAAGTATTGCACGGACAAGTGCAGAATGGATGCGTTTCGTGAATCCAAAAGGAAAAGAGACTCCGAGTACAAAGACAGAGTTCGTCATGGCGGAAAACGTTCAGAATTATTGGAACAAAAAGGGGCAATTTGTTCAGTATGTGGGAATGCTTTTGAACCATCAAGGATTCATGCACACCACATTACCCACAACCCCCATGAACATGACAAGCAAGATCTTCTCTGTGTTTCATGTCACGCTACGCACCATCTGCTATCCTACAACCCAAGGAAAAGAGATATCACAGAAGAAGAGATCCTTTCTGCATTCGCATCTAGCAAGACTCTTGTTGAGGCTGCGGGAAAGCTATCGGTCAATAGATCGACAATCCGAAAATGGAGAAGCCAGTATAACATTGGCAAGCAGTGTCGCAATTGTGGAAATGTTTTCACTCCTTCCGAGCATCTGAAACATTACTGTTCGGACGAATGCTCACAAGTTGGTGAGAAGGAAAAGTGGCAAGAGCGAGTAAAGAACTACAGAGACACGAAACTCAAGAATGATAGAAAGCACTACATGAAAAAACAAGGAATCACAACAAGGAATTGCAGGGCATGCGAGGTTGAGTTTGTGCCAGGCGGCAAGTTGAGATTCTTTTGTGAGAATCATAGCAAGGCTTTCTTGGGGTCAAAAATTCAACATGGAGTCGTGGATGACCTTCATGACTCATAGAAGGAGCACACCATGCCTTTAAGTCCTTTCCCTCAAGGGCTTTCGACTTACGGTGTCCCCGTGCTGCCTGGTGCCGGAACGCCTCCGATTACCGGGAGCGTATTTTGGGTGGATAGCGGAGATCCGCTGGCATCCGATACGGCAAGCAACGGGACTTTCGAGAAGCCGTTTGCCAAAATCGATTATGCCGTAGGAAGATGTACGGCGAACAACAACGACTATATCTACGTCAAGGCTGGTCACAATGAGGCTGTCATTGCGGCTGGAGGACTCGATCTTGATGTGGCTGGCATCACCATCGTCTTCTTGGGAGAAGGTGCCGACAAAGCCAAGGTAACGTTCGGAACCGATGTTGGCGCCGATATGGACATCGACGCAGCGAGTATTACGTTGGTCAATCCGAAATTTGTGGCAGGACTTGACGCCCTTACCGGACCAATCGACGTGAATGCGGCAGATTTCAGAATCATCAACGGTGAGTACCATGATGCAACAGCCATCTTTACAACAGACTGTATCGTTGCAGATTCAAACGCAATCCGGCTCAAAATCCATGGATGGAAATACTATGAGGGCACCGCCGGGACAGAGAAGGAAAGCAACATCCAATTGAACGGCGTGGATAATGCCGAGCTTATCGACATTGACATCTTCGGTGCCTTCAATGCCGGCAACATCGAGTGTTTGACCGACGAGTGGTTGAACATGCGAATGAAGAACGTAACCCTCGTCAACACCGACACCGACCCGAGTCCTTGTATCGTTGGTGATGCCAACATGACGGGTGTTGCCGAGAACGTGAAATGCCGAGTGGCTTCCGGGACTACCTACGTTTCCAACGTGGGGAAAATGTCATGGGGCGCCGACTGCGAGGGGTTCAGTACTGACGGGTACGGTGGTGAGCCTCTTGGCACTGCTGTTGCCACGGGTCTTGAAGGGCAGGTTGCCACCATCGCGGCCACGTTGGGAGCGGTCGATACGGCAGCGGCTGCCGGAGCGGTTACGGATACCGATCTTGCCATGGCATATCTCAAGCAGCTCGTAACGGAGTTGCAGGTCGTGGACGGCTATTTTGATGTCCCGACCGCAGATGCCGCAACGGATACAACGCTGAGAGACGTTGTGGGCAGAAAGACCGATGCTACCATCCAGGCCGTAGGTGTTGACAAATCCATTATGGCCTATGCGAAGGGTGCAATAAATGCCCTTGTTGGTACTCCTGGTGTGGCAACGTGGCCTGGGAGCGTCAAGTACGGAAATGGTGTGTCAATGGCCGAAGCCCTTGCCTACGTTTCCGACAAAACAGTCAACACCACCGGAACTGCCCTCCTTGCTGCGGGTCTCACCGGGACGGCTACCCAATTCACCGTATCGGGTGGACCTGTTTTGGTTCGGCATCTTGGGTTCCTTGTGACAACTGACATCCCTGCTGGTGCGAATACGTTGAAGTTCCAATTCGATGTTGATGGTGCTGGTGCGGCTGCTGACCTTTCTGGTGCAACTGATACGGCTTCTGCCGCTGCGAATCAGCTTTTCGTAGTGGATGGCGTGAAGGCTACAGGTCTCGTTAAAGTCACCGATCCTGGGATCATGGTGGCTGCAAATGAAACTGGGATGCCTATTGTTCTGTCTCCTGGTGTCATTCAAACTGTATTCTCAGCGGGTCCACCAGCAACGGGTGCTGGAACTTGCTTTATCCAGTGGGAACCATTGACTCCTCTGGCTACCGTTTCCTAGACTTTCAACCAGATCGGGAGTCTTCGGGCTCCCGAGATCCATAAAACCCAAACCTAGAGGAAATCATGGAATCAACAACCATTATCGACAACACGGCAGGACCGGACAAGATCTCATTCTTTGGAAAAGTTGACCGCAAAGATGGACACGCTGACGGAAGTGTCATGTCATCGTACCCAGCATGGTGCTTCCCACGCCACATCGAGGAACTAAAAGAATCCATCGCCTCTGACGAGCGCATGTTGGAACGTGGACAGGTCCCGGTTGAATCGCAGCCGGACCACAAAGCCGACATCAAGCAGCGCAAGGAACGTCTTGACCAGATCCTTGAATCCATGCCCAAGCTCACGTCTCCTCAAATGGCGTATCTTGAGAAGGCTCATGCGGAGCTTGAAGGCAGGATTGTGGATGCCAGGTTCACCTACGACGAGATGAGGTATGGGTCGGCATCGGCCTACGATGAGATGATGCGGCAGAAAAGACCGTGCATCAAGATTGACCCAGGTCTTGTCCAGTCGTTGAACCTCAAGGCCAACGAGGACGGACTTGTGTCCCGCGACGAAGCAGAGAAGGCATGGAAGATCATCGGGCGAAGAATCGGGAAGCAGACCAGCACTGGCGTCCTTGAACAGCGCAAGGCTACGTTTAGGACTGAGAAGGTGGAAGCGTTCACAGGGGAGCCAACAAACCCGATGGCGGCTATGAGTGCCATGATCGAGGCAATGGTAAAGACGCAGGTTGAACAGACTACGGCGGAGCAGAAGGGTCAAGGCAACGAACAGAATTCGTTGTCGAGGACGACATCCGAGACGTACAGCACCATCCTTGAAAAGAACCAAGGAGGGAAGCGTCCTCCGGGTAGACCTCCGACGAACAAAGGGTAAAGAATTTTCTGTTCACACAAAATCTTCTCTAACCGGAAAGAGGGTGTCAATTGGACGGAAAGCTTCTCATACGCGAACTGAAAGACCTTCTGAACGAGGCATCCTCTTCCGGGTGGTTCAGTGAATTCACGGCGTACCAGTACCTCTACCAAGCGGCCATAGAGTTCACGACCAGAACCAAGTGCCTCAGATCCACTCAGACCATAACCACAGAGGCGTCTCAAGCCAGTTACACCCTGAACGCTGACTTCCTTGATTTCTTCATGAGGGAAGACGGAAATCGCAGATTCATCAAGTTGAACGATGGGACGACAGACTACTTCATCCCGTTTAGAGACTACGAGGATGTCTACTACGGCAACAACACCACGGCTCAGACGGTCCCTGACTACTTCACCATAACTGACGTTTCCGACTTGTCTTCAAGGGTCACTGGAACAGCTTCCATCGCGGGGGCATCGTCTGGTGGCGAATGCACTCTCACGGACACAAGCTCAACGACCAAGTTCACCAACGTCACGGCAGGCGATATCGTCCACAATACCACGGATGGATCTGATGGGATTGTCATTTCAAAGACTTCCAATACGGCTTTGGTGACGGCACTCTTCGAGGGCACGGCAAACGATTGGAGCATTGCCGATGCCTATGTGATTCAGCCGCAGGGTAGATACAAGATCCTTCTTGACCCCGCAACGTCAACGGCTGGATACACAATCACGGTTCCGTATGTGACCAGACCGGCTCCTGTCTTCTCAGACTACGGCATGTATAAGTTCCCGTCTCAATACTCATCGGCACTCGTGAAGTATGCCTTCTGGCTCTACAAATACAGGGACAGTGAGCCGAGTTTTGGTGATGCCATGTATGTGTTCTTCGACAATCAGTGTCGTCTTTTTGGGGCAAGCATCACGAAGAGTCTAAGGGAGAAGCGTCAAATTTCTGTCAATCTCAAGGCGAGGCGATAGTAGATGGCAGAGAACAAGATCAACAAGGAAATCGCTCTCCAAGGCAAACTCATAACGGCTCTTGACGGGACTCTCGTAGGGACAAACTTCACATCCCTCAAGAACATGCGCTACACAGACGCCGGGATTCGTGGCATTGCTGGCATGACGCAGATCAACACCACGGCTCTGTCAACTCTACCGGATATCACAAACGCATTCCACTTTTTGAAGGCAAGACCCAACGAGAGTCACCTTCTGGTGCAGACTCAGAACGCGGCTGGAACATCAAGCAAAATTTACACGAACGATACGGAGGCCCCAAGCCAAGGGGATTTCGTGGTTACTCCTATTCATACCGACGCTACTGGGTATGCCAAGGGTTACTTCGCCAAGGCACCAAACGGGAACGTGGCATACTGCAACTCCGTTGAGTCGTGCATCTGGGGTGGGTATGAGTTAAAGATCGGAGCATTCGTCAACTACGACCCGGACGGTACATTCAAATACGACTACACCGATGCACTCAGAAACAATCTGACAGACACAGAGAATGTCGCAACACTCCACGGTGTCCCTGGTGGGATAGACTCTTACACCATGCTGCTTCTCTCGTTGAACAGCAACGTTACGGACACAAGCCCTACCACGCCTCATACGGTGACGAACAACAACGTTGCTTGGGATACCACCAACAAGCAGTTCGGTACGGCGGCTGGAGATTTCGACGCTGCTACGGCATACCTCACGGTTCCTGATAACGCGGACTTCAACCTGGCTGGCGGTGTGTGGACGTGGGACCAGTGGATCAGAACGACGAGTCTTGCTGCTGTTCAGTGTCTTTTTATGCACTACACTGATGCAAACAACTGGTTTGCCATAGAGATTACGACAACGGGGGCGCTCCGAGTAAGAATCAATGTGGCATCCGTGATATCTACCATTATCACCTCTGGGGCAGGAAAAATCGTAGCTAATTCTTTTGCCCATCTTGCAGTAGTAGAAAACGGAGATTCTTGGAGAATATTTATCGACGGGACAATCCAATCCAGTCAGTCATCGGCAACTAGAGCGGCAAACTATACCGGCGTGGTTCAGATTGGAAGATTCTACGACGGAGCCACCGACCAGTATTACTACTCAGGGCAAATGGACGAAATCCGTCTAAGCAATCAGGCAAGGTACTCACACGACTTCAACCCACCATCCAGGCCATACGTCGCATTGGCTACGGAGCAGGTGTATTGCTACCTTGGGTCAACGCGACCAATCCAGGGTTTCAAGGCATACGTTCAGACGGCGAACACGGCAAGCGGTACAATCTATGTCGATTATTGGAATAGAACCCAATGGGTGTCGGTGAGTAACCTCGTTGACAACACGAACGGATTCCAGGACACGGGAACCGTTACGTTCGATTCCACAGAGTCGAGTGCCAGGGTGAGCATCATCGATATGGTGTCGTTGTACTGGTACAGGATTTTGCTCTCCGTATCGGCAGACACACAGCTTTTCCACGTCACTGTTGATGCCCCTTTCCAGACAATCAAAGACGTTTGGGACGGAATAGAGCGCACGATAGCATCTTGTCAGAAAAGTGTCTCGGACAAGTATGAAGACAATACCATCAACGTCTTCACGACTACTTACGATTCTGCTGATGCCACGACATATCTTGACATTGCAAGCATGCCTACTACGGACCACTTCGTTGTTGGTTTTCCTGACAGAATGATGGGAGTTCACTTCTACCTTCCGGGTGGAATGACCAACGAGCAAGCGGACACCCTATGTACCGTGTACTACTGGAACGGGTCCGCTTGGACTACCGTTGGGACCATCAACGATGGAACGAGTCAAGACGCAATATCAATGAACAAGTCTGGCGTGATATCGTGGAATCCCCCCAACAAATCACTTGAGTTTGTCCACATCATGGACGATCCAGGGCTTAGTGAGACGTCAACTCCGATGCCGGATGGAACCACAAAGACCACATCGACGGTAACAGATACCGTCTATTTCGGTCAGGTTCCCCTGTACTTCTACAAGTTTGTGTTCGATCAGACGATAGATGCCGATACTCGGATATACAACATGACCGGGATACCTGCACAGGTGTCTATTCATCCTTATCGGTTCCCTCTGTACGCAGTGGGTCGGTTGTGGCTGTGCAACAGAGCCGGTGACAAGCCTAACGCAGTTGTCTACTCTGCTCAAGAGAGCGCAGAGGTCTTCAACGGAGAAGACTCAGGAGAGCTTTACTTCGGGGATGAATCTGGAGTGATGGGTGGGGCTTGGCTTTACAGCCAGTTTGGAAGCTCACTCTATAACGTGATTACGTTCTTCAAAAACAACGAGACGTGGGTTGTTGCCGGGAATGGCCCGGAAGATTGGGCGACGTATCAAGTTTCAGCCTCCATCGGGTGCCCGGCTCCAAAGACCATTGTTGTTACCAATGCCCCCATAGAGATGTATGCTCAGTCGAATAGGACGATATGTATCTTCCAGGGGTCGTCTGGAATCTACATCTTTGACGGCAAAGGGTTCCTCCCGATCCATACTGACATAGAGGATTGCTTCGATCAAAGGTACTCACACGCCATAAACTTAGACAAGATAAGGCAGTCAGAAGGATTCTACGATCAGTACAAGGATGAGTATCACTGGTGTTATGCTTCTGGTACGAGCGAAACTCTTGACCGAGAGATGGTGTACGATGTGAAGCGTAAGCGGTGGTATGAGATTGACCGTGGAACCGACAGATACCTACAGACTGGACTCAGAGTGAGATCACACAACGGAGCGGTCTACAACTACGGGATGAACTACAACGGGAGGGTGTTCCGTCTTGAGAACGGGACTGACTTCAGTGGGAACGACATAGTTCACGAGGTACAGACCGGAGATATCGCACTCCATGAAGGAAGCGTGTGGGTTGTGACCAAGGTAAGGAATCTTATGCTTCACACGGCAGCTAAGACAACCACGACCAATAACATCACGCTTACTCACTATGGAGACACAAATACGACAGGTACAACCTACACTCTAAGTCCTGCGCGGACTGGGTACAGGGTGGCGTCTCCGAAGCTGAGTGAGAAGGACATGGGCGATTATGTGTATCATCGTTTCAAAATGTCCATGACCACGGATGATGAATCGGTAGGTTTTGAGCCGTTGTTTATAGGACTCAAGTACATTCCTGTTCGGGAAGATACGAAATAGAAGGAGATTCAAATGCCTGACGCTGGTGCATCTGGTGGAACCGAAGGAGCCGGGGGCGGTCCTGGTAGCGGTGAGGCTGGACCCGGTGATTCCGGGTACGGTGGAGGCGGGGTAGACTCAGGTGGTGGTGGGGACTATGGCGGAGCCGGTTCTGATTACGGAGGTGGGGATAGTTACGGTGGTGCTGGTCTAGGAGCCGGTGGCGTGGCTGGAACCGGAATGGGGTCCATGGATGCCGGGGCACAGGCTGCTGGTACTCCAGGTGTTGGTGCCAGTGGTGCTCAAGGGCTTGGTGGTGTTTCTGGTGAAGAGGGATCGTTTTCAATAGCTCAGTTTGCCAGAAACGTCTTTGGATACACCAAAACAGCATTGGGATTCACAAACAATCCAATAGGCCAACTGAATCCAGCCAAGTCAATCACTGCCGTTACAAATGATCCAAGAGCCGTCGCTATGGCTAGTAAGCAAACCGGATGGGGATCTACCGGAAGGTCGGTTGGCGGTGTAGTGGGTAGCATTGGCGGTCCCATTGGAGCGGCTATCGGTAGTTCGATAGGAGAATTGGCCGGAATGACGGCGGCTGGACTTACCGACCCATCGGCCATGAGCCAGACAACCGGGCCAATGGGTACTCATGATCCTGCGGCCGTAGCAGAGTTCAGCGGGATGATGGCCGGGGCTCAACCTGGTGGACTGAACGCTGGTGGAGACGAGAACGTTATCACGGCCATGGCAAGACGAGCAGCAACAGGGATGACGCCAGCCATATCACCCCAGTATCCGCAACCGGCCATAACGACGCCACAGGCAAGAGCGGTGTATCAGAACCGCTAGATAAGGAGCCACATTATGGCAGAGTCACAAACCACACAGACGCTCAGTCCGCAAGTTCTATCAGCGATCAATGCCCACTTGCGGCAGGTCCGTGCATCTGGAAGGCCGGTTACTGATGCTGATATTCGAGCGGCTTATGCTGCTGCACTCGACGTTGAGGCTGGGAGAGCCCTGCAAAGTCGTGGACAGGCTATCCAACAAGAGCAATGGAATAAGCAATACAAACTCCAAAAAGAAGCACTCAAGGATCAGCGACAAGCTAACACGATGACCGGAATTGCAACCATTGGCGGGGCATTGTGGCAGATGGGAGGCAAGGAGGCCATAACCGGCGGCCTCAAGAGCATGTTCGGTAAGAAGCCCATTGCTGGTGTAGGTGGAGCGCAGACTCAGATTGCTCCTGGAACGGCTACATTGTATCAGGGGAACACTCCAATTCCTGCAATTGCGACCCAACCAACAGGCATAGCGTCTGGTGTGGGAGATCCTGTTCCTTCCAATATGACACCTTCTGCAAGCGGTGCTGTTCCTGCCGTTGGCGCTGGTCAAGGTGGAGCCATGGAGTTTGCGAAAGACTGGGCACTCCCTGGGGCGATAGGTTCCGGTATCGGATACGGAGTCAAGTCGCTCACCGGATCAACAGGGTGGGGTGTTGCCGCTGGAGCCGGGGTAGGAGCAATTGGTGGCTACATGGCCGAAGGGGATGTTGTTCAAGGGCTAGTCGGTGGTCTACTTGGTGGAATGGGTGGTCTGTTTTAAGGAGATACTGTCATGGGATTTTTACAAGCCGTAGGCCAAGCATCACCGGCCATTCTATCCAACATCGGTCAGATGAAGCAGATGGCCATTCAGGACCAACAGGAGAAACGAGAAGCGGTCAAGTTCGATTATCTTCAAAAGAAGATGGCCGAGGAAGAGGCTGATGCAAATAAGCTCATCCCAGTATCTCTTCTTGCTGGAACACAACTGGGACAAAAGTACCCAACGGCGTTCAACACCTTTCTTGAGCATTCCAGGCGCGAAGGTGCGTTGGTAAAGAATGAGCTTGCCGGTGAAGAGATGATACGCAAGAAGGATCTCAAAGGGGTTCTTTCCGGGATGAATCTCACCAATGAAGCTGGTCAAGCTATGATGAAGGGCATCTATCAGGATGCCAAGATGAGGTATATGACCCTTCTTGAGCAGAAGAACAGCGGGAAGTTGAAGAAGCCGGAAGAACTGGAGGCACTAAAACAAGCCGAAGCTGAATACTTGGGACAGGCTTCCTTGATGGATGAGGCTTTTCAAAAAGCACAGATTGAGCGGCAGACGGCTCTCTACAAGGAAACGATCAAGCCGCCTGATGTTCAGGATATCCAAGTCGGTCGCAACAAGGTACAGGCAGAATGGGACCCGATGACACGAACGAGGAAGGTTGTTGGCGGTGGTCCGATGGATGCTCCTGAGAAGCCAGTCCTCAAGGAAACGGCAGATGGTAAGATTGTGTGGGTCAATCCTCCTTCTCAACAGGGAAGTGTTGCAACGCCTGGTGGAACAGTTCAAGGACAACCCCCACCCATGGTTACGGAAGTTCCCGGAGTCACGGTAAAGGTTCCAGGGAAGACAGACGATCAACGCATCGTGGGAGCCTTAACGCAGAAACTTGGAAGAGCGCCAACTGACCAGGAAGTTTTGGATGAGGATCTAAAGAGAAAAGCAAGCGTTGCCGAAGCCACTGTAACGGCTCGCAATGAAGCAAATTCAAAATCGGTAGACGAGAAATTCACTCCAGAGGCTATCGAGGCATTGGCCGACAGGTTCATTATGACGGGCGAACTCCCAGGCATGGGCATGGGCAAGGCTGCGACAATAGCCAGGACCAAAGTATTGAACCGCTATGCCGAGAAAATGGCTGAATCCGGCAAAACGTCAGGCGATCAGGTGATTCAACAAGCTGGATACAGAGCGGGTAGAACGGCATTGGCCCAGCTCGAAAGCCAAAAGGCAAAGATTTTGGCTTTTGCGTCTACGGCTGACAAAAACTTGGGAATCGTTGAGGAACTGTCTGTGAAGGTTGGAAGAACCGGAATCCCAGTCATTAACAAATGGCTTGTGATGGGGAAAAAATCCATTGCGGGTGATCCAGATGTTTCTAGGCTAGACGCAGCAATGCGAACGGCAATCAATGAATATGCCAAGGTAACATCCTCTGCTACAGGCGGTGGAGTAACGTCCGATCAGGCCAGAAAAGAAATTGAAGACATGCTTAATTCTGCACAAACCACCGATCAGGTCAAGGCGGTTGTGTCTCTCCTGAGACAAGAAATGCAGAACAGGAAGCTTGGGTATGATGAACAGGTTCAATCCTTGCGCGAAACTCTTACCGGGGTTGGGAAAGCCAACGTATCGGACGTGGGTCAGATGAAGGATGAAGATCTCCTAAAGGCATTGGGAATTTCTCAGTAACTACGGAGTCAAAATGGCAAGCCTCCCAGAAGATTTTGATGAGTTTGTGAGTCAGGTGGCAGACTCCTATGATGTCCCCCCTTCGCTTGCGTTGAAGCTCTACAAGAACGGGGAGCAGTACAATCCCAACGACAACGTGAGTCCGAAGGGAGCTAGAGGACCGTTCCAGGTCATGCCCGATACGTTTGTTGGTGCGGCTTCCAGGGCAGGGATCGACAAGGCAGATATCAACAACCCGTATCACAACGCCATTGCCGGTGTGTACTACCTGAAAGAGCAACTTGACCGATTCAAAAACCCGATTCTTGCCACGGCAGCTTACAACGCTGGACCAGAAGCGGTGGAGAAGTACAAGGGCGTTCCTCCATACAAAGAGACGCAGGGATACGTCAGTAGGATTTGGGGTAAGATTGGGGATGCTTTGAAGCCTGATGAGGCTGAAGCTGCCACTATCCCACAAGAACCGTCTTCTAGGAGTCTTTCTTTGTTGCCAATTCAACCAAACGAGGCTGATGCGGCTACTGTATCTACCGAACCGAATCCATTGATGGGACAAGCGCGGACTTCCATTCCGAATCGAGATGCTTCTATCCTCCGTGAACCATCAGAATCAGAAAACGAATGGTTCAAGAATAATTCCAATGTGGGAGGTATGGCCGACTTTGAGAGCGGAACGGTTGTACTCAATCCTTTCAGCAAGCTGTCTGACCCAGAAAAACAGGCAGTAGTAAAGAATGAAACAGCTCGCCTTGCAATGAGGAAGAATAATCTTGTTCCAGAATTCCAACTGACTCCAGAGCAAGAAGTATCATTCCGAGATTATGGTGGTGGGGATGAGCTTGCGAAGCGGGAGACTATTGTTGGAAGGATTATCTCTGGAGATCCTAGTGCCTTGAATGTAACACCAGAACAGAAAGCATTTGCTGACAAAGTATCATCTTTGATGGGTCCGAAGCAAACGGAACAACCAAGTCAACCAGCAACACCAACCGATAAGATGATCCTGATGAAAGAGGCATACCGGCGCGGGATACTTCCTACAGAACAAAAGAGCATGTACGAGGAAGCCGTTAGGAGGGGGCTTATTCAGGACGAGAGCATTGCTCCTTTGACACCTCAGACAGAAGATGTTTCGTTGGGTCAACCCATTGAATCTCCAAACTTGGCAGATATTGAGGGGGTATCGGACCAAAGAGGAGAACTGAAAGAGCTTCCGATAGGGGTAGCAAAAGGTGTGGCACATTTGGCCGGAAAGTATGGCTCGGCTGTTGATCCAAGACTTTCATGGGCAATGGGTGGAATGGAACCACCCGGCGGCGAAGTAGCCACTCGACCAGAACAGGCCAGACAAATTACTCAAGATACAGAACGATTGATAGGGGTTGACAAGGCTGAAGACCCGCAAGATGTAGCATCAATTCTGTTCCGTGGTGCTGGTCAAGTTGCTCCTGAAATGGTTGAACTATTGCCATTATCTAAGGCCACCTCAGCCATTAGTGGGATTAGCAGGATTCCGCAAGCCGTGAAGGAACTTTCTCCTGGCATGGCTAGGCTTCTTTCAAAAGCCGCTCCAGCGATTAAGGGCGGTGCGACATTTGGGACTTCTGGATTGATGGAAGCAGAACAACCGTTGAGAAGCGGAGCTGCAAATGCTGCTCTTGGGGCTTCACTGGGCATGACACATGCTTTGCCTACATCGGCTAGGATTGCATCGGGAGCGGGCATTTTCGGAGGGGCAGAGGGATTACTAAATCCAGAAGCTAAACCGGAAGACGTTACGGCACAGGCATTGTTGGGTGGGACATTTGGTGCGGCTGGTGGAAGTAAAAAAGAAACAACGGGAAGGCCAGAACTGGATAAGGTCATAGAAAGAGGGCTCTCCAAAGCTGTACGTCCCAAGGTAGAGGGAAAGCGAACTTTTGGCCAGATAAGCGAATGGTACGACAGGGGGATTAATGCTGTAAAAGATATCGTTTGGTCAAACCGAGAGGGGAAAATACAACTTACCGATGCCAAGGGGAACTCTGTTGCTTATCCAAAAAACATTATGGGGTTTGCCAATGCTATAGAGAAGACTTTCTGGAGCAAGGTAAAGGAAGCCAATGAACGCATGAAGGTGGCAACCGGGAAGGGAATGGATGTTGATGTAAAATCTGTTTCCGACCTTATGGAAAATGAAGCCAATCGGTTAAGGGGATTGTCATCCCCAACGGCTCGTGCCGCTGCTGAATATGCCCAAACATGGGCTGACAACTTGAAAGAAAAAGGACGATACACCATTGACGAAATCAATGCCGAGATCAAGGAACTCAACAATAACCAGAACATGAAGAGTTTCTTCGCGAATCCCAATCCAGACACGGCCAAAGTGGTGGCTATCGACGCCAAGGCAGCAGAAGGGTTGAGGAAGAGCCTTTATGAATCGGTGGAATCTGGGAGTGGTCCAGGTTTCAAGGAATTGAGAATGCAGATGAGAGATTTGAAAGCCATCGAACCGGAAGTTTCTCATCGAGCCGTTGTGAATGCAAGACAATCCGTAAAGGGATTCTGGGAACTGGTTGACCCGTATGCATACAGCCACATTGCTCGTGGCCTTCTGACCTTAGATCCCGTGGCTATTGCAACCGGGGTTGTACCCAAAGTGGTGGCTATGGCGAACAAGATCACGAGTCGTCCTGACCACATCACTAAAACCATGTTCAAGAAGGTATCGAAAGAACTTGGTGAAAGACCGAAGCCTCCTGTCGAACCACAGACACCACCGATGAAATTGCTCCCGGCTCCAGCCATCCCGTTGGGGTACGAACCCTATCCAGGCGGTCCTAAGACAGTCACGGTTGGTAGAACACCTGGTGGACTGCGGTATGAGGTTGGGCCATCGGCTGGAGGTGTAACCCCGGTAAGGTTCTCAGAAGTAACAAGTAGAGAGGTTCCTACCGGACCAGTTGAGGGACCATTTCCTAGAGTAGCAGGCCAGCCCGGAGAATTGAGCAAACCAACTGTCTCGCCGTCTGGTGCTGATACCATGGCTCGTTCTCGCGTTACATTGAGTGAATCGGAGATCCTTGACCTAAACGTGTCCGATGTTGAGAAACAAGCGTTTATTGACGCCATCAATGCCAAGCGCGAATCTTTCCCGAGGGGAAGCGGATCACCAGGAGAATTAGGCAAACCTACCGTATCGCCTGAATCTGGTGGAAGGATTGTGCTTACTCCAGATGAAGTTCTCGATTTGAACGTATCGGATCAAGCTAAGGTTGAATACCTTCGCAAAATAAAAGAGTCAGCAGAACCCTTCCCGATGGGTGGGGGGAAACCAGGAGAGTTAAGACGACCAACGGCAAGTCCACCACCAAGAACGATGCGGACTCCTCCCACACCTCAAGAACGTGCTGCCCTTGATCTATCTAAATCTGACATGGAAGCCGCACAGATCAAGACATGGCAACCGGAAGAACGTCCGTTGGCAGGATTGAAGGCGGGGAGGGAAGAACCGGAGCAAGTTGCTCGGTTGAAGAAGTTGATCGAGGAACGAAGGCTTGCTAAACTGCAAGAAACAAAAAGATCGGAAGCCCTCAAGAACCTTGGATTGGTGAGAGATCGAAAGCCTAGACCACTTAAAAAGATGTTCGGAAATAACCCAACAGACGAACAAGTTGCACGGCACAAAGACCTCATGAAAAAGTGGTTTAGTGAATATAGGAAAGCAATTAAGGCATTCCAAAAAGCAGATAAAAAGGAAGTTCAACCATGAGATACATTCACCAGGACCATTGGGCCGATGGCAATGGCCGTGTAATCCAAGGCGGGACAGTGACCGTCTACCTTTCCGGGACTACGACCCTGGCTACCATCTACGACTCTGCAACGGCAACGACTGCTTTGGCAGGAAGCACGGTAACGACAGCCATTGACGGACTCTACACATTCTACTGGTCGAACTTCGATTACAACTACGACCAGGAGTTCAAGCTTGTCTTCTCCAAGTCGAATTATGTGACCAGCACTTACGACAAGGTTGCGGTCAGAACGCCGGTTCTTCAAACCTACGCGATTGATACGAACACGACTGTTACGACTCGGCTGCGGGACATACCGGAGGGGGTCATCTACAGCCCGTCCACGGGAGTTACGCTGACATTCACCAAGAAGATATCCGCTGGCAGGTATCAGATTTTCAGCGGAGCCGGTACGGTGGCTGGACTTACCGAGACATATCCTGAGTGGTTTGGAGCGGTTATCGACGACAGCACGGTAGACTCAGGAGCGGCATGGAACTCGGCTATCACGGCAACCAAACGACGTGGAACGATACTTCCGCAGATCGGTGCGTACTACTGTTCGACCGGGATACTTGTTGATGAGAATCCCGTAGCGATACTTGGGGATTCGACGTATGGGACCGTGTTTGCTCCAAGGGCTGGACTTGCATCATGGACGGCCTTGATGACGGTGAACAGCACAGTTAGGGGTACGACTCCCAACTGGTGGACGACGGCACACAATAACGGGTTTGTGATGAAGGGCATCACTTTCGAAGGTGGGGGTAGAGACTATTATTGCCATGGGCTCGTCTTCACTGGCAAGAACTCAGACGCCCAACTAAGCGATATATTCTTCAGTAACATCAAAGGTTCTGGGATGAAAGCGTGTGACCCGTTCGGGACGACATACGATGATGCCACGACCGGGAACTTGATGCAACAGTGTCAGTTTCACAACATTCGCTTCCAGAATTGCGGATACGAGGCTACGGGGGGAACGGCGAGTGCGAACTTCGCGGCGAGCCATGCCGCATACGAGATAGGCCGAAATGCGGTAGGAACGGGCTCCCACAACCACCTGAAGCATACCGGCGCTTTCCAGATGGGCTATTCCCGATGGAGGGGAATCCGGGTTCTTAATCGCGCGGGAGCCGGGGAGACGGGAGCGAACATCCACGAGCTTACTTGGCAGGATTTTTTCCTCCATGGTACGGTCAGCTTGAGCGGGAATGATGAGAACGGGGATGCCTGGAACACCACCGAGCACCTCATGACCATTGGGAATATCGTGGCCGATGGTGAAAGTAGCACCGACACCAACTACAATCAAGGCGAAATCAAGACGGTCAAAATAGATCGTTTTCACATAGTGGAGATGGAACCGAGTTATGCCGGGATTGTCGTAGGTGGATGCTGGGACGGGGCCGGTGCCGATGTGGGTGCATCCATTCATCTCGATCATGGACAGTTTGGGGCGAGCTCTTACCTGACTCCATCCTATGGTGTGATGTTTGACGGTGCGGAATCCTCTTACGTTGGAGGCATAACGTATCATTCTCCGGGTGGCCCGGCCAACAGCGTTTACGTAAAGAGTCTTCTTGACACCTTGCAGGAAATTACCTTGGGGCCACTGTCTGCCGAAGTTCCAACCGGGACACCAGATGCAAGTGCAACGGTCTACGTGAAGTCGGATATAGGTTTTGGTCAGATCCACGATCTAACAGCTCAAACCTTTACTGCTCGGGTTGATGCGACATTGGCCGCCGGTGCCGTAACCGAGTTCACGGTTGCCAGGAACACTCCAGATTACAGATTCATAAAGAGTGCGTGGATAGTACCAGATGCGACATTGACCGCCAACGATACTGATTATGCCACGGTATCTATTGGGTATCGAACCAACACAGGAGCCCATGGAACCGGAAGCCCCGTAACCACTACGACGAAGACAACCGGAACGGGTGACTGGGACGCTTTCGAGGCAGTAGAGTTAAACTGTGATCGAGGGGTTGCGTATCTGTCGATAGATGGTGCTGTGACACTCGAAATAACGAAAGCGGGGGCGGGGGTTGTAACACCTGCGCTACTATTTGGTTTTGAGACGTCTGACTGGAAATACTTCCAAGATCCTTAATTTTTGAATGGAGAAAATACACCATGGCTAATTCAACGGCTGGCAAAGTGTGGGCACTGGACACGGCGGCAACGCTTATAACTGGTCCGGTTTACATCTCAAGGATGGATTGGCATCCCAACGCTGCGGATAACGATCTTGTGGTGAGTGACAATCTGGCACATTCGATATGGACTGTTCGTGCTGTGTCTACTTCTGCAAACCACGAGAGTTCTGGAATAGAGACGTGGGAAAATCCCGATCCTGGGCATCCTTTCAATGGTTTTGTGCTTACGACCATTGACGGAGGGACGCTGTACGTAACGATTGGGTAATACTCTGCATACAGGAAGGATTTAGCCATGCGCTACAGGTCTTTGGTATCAGGTCTTTGTGTGCTGTTGGCAATGATAGCCATCTCATCGGTGTCAGTGTCCAATGCACAGAAAATAAGCGATCTTCCTAATTTTACGGGTGTCGTGAGTGATTCTGATCTATTCCCCATGGTTGACGTGTCAGACACCGGGATTTCATCGTCTGGGACAACCAAGAAGATCACTGCATTAAATTCCAAGGCTTGGCTGAAATCCTACTTTGACACATTGTATTTGAGCAGTTTTGATTACGCACCAGTAGACACCGAGGCCGAGCTTGCAGCAGCCATAGCTGCATCTACCCCTGTAATCCTGGCACGTGCGAATATCACTCTTACTGGGAACCACACCTTGGCGATTGGGCAGACCTATTCTGCGCTTCCTGGGGCGATTATAACGACCAATGGAAATGTTTTTGACTTGTCATACGGGTATCTGGAAGACAATGGCGGACAGATGTTCAATAGTTCTCCTAATGAGGTTGAATTTGGGCAGTACCCAACTATCAACCCAAGAATGTTTGGGCCTAACTTCAATGGAACGAATGGTGATGCCAATGCCTGGCAGTGTGCTCTTTATGCTTTCCCTGCGACAGGTGGCAAACTCATCCATGACGGCGTTTCCGTGGTGGAATCGACGCTGATTTGGCCGAATGACGGTACGAACTGTTATCCTATCGTCATTGAGGGTGGGCAGAGTCGAGCGCAGACCGGAACGTTCAATACTGTGGATGCGGGTGGTCCCGGTCAGATCAAATACACCGGGACAACTGGAGCCCTGTTTGATATGCGAAACGGGGACAATTCCCTTCTGAACTGGTCCGGAGCATTGAAAAACCTTCGACTTTCTGGTCCTTATACCTTTACGGCAGGGACGCCAAACGTAGAGACAAATGCTGCCACGATAGGGTTGAATCTCTACATGAGCAAACAGAGCAAGATCGAGAATACGACGATTCTTGTTTTTGGAAAAGGCATCAATCTAGATGGTACTCTAGGGAACGCTTATTGGTATTATTCGTCTTGGCGAGACGTGATAATCTACGGCAACAAGTACGGAGTCTATGGCTATATGGCTCACGCCAATGGGACTTCGTTACATAATATAAGAGTATCCAATAATCGGATGGCCGGTATCTATCTTGACTATCCTGGCGATATTGTGAGTTTGTCTGGCTGGTGCGAATATAATGCCACACACGCCGCAAAATTTGATCCTGCTCCTGGATCTGAAACGTACGGCGGTGTTGTCATAAACCATGGCCGTGTCGTGAATCTGAGCAATATGTACCTCGAAGGCAACGGTGGTCAACACGCAATAATTTCAGGAGACCCTCTATATAGAACGATCTTGAATGTAACTGGCAACCATTTTACTTGGTCGGCAGGTAGGTACTCGCTCAACTTCCGAGACATCGACACTTTGAATCTCATAGGGAACCGCCTGGAAAGCTATAATGGGGCGTCTGCTCCGGGAGGGACAGGGTACGTCATAAATCTCGCAGGCCATGGTCATGTACCAGTCATGAACACGCTTGGAAACACATTACCGGATTTACGTCCGGCTACGGATACGAACACGGCCATCATTCAACTCATGGTTCGATCCGAGCTTACCAACTCGAATCATAGGGATGGCTTTAACTCAGCCATTTTTATGGATCGGGTGGCGGAAGGCGCAGATTACATTGACACGATTTCAGAAAACAGCATCTTTTTTCCGGATCAACTAGACAAAGCCGATGGTGGCGGAGCACTTGCATGGCTTTCAACCGTGCCTGGCTCTGGTGCTTCGGCGGACCTTAACGGAACGGAACCTGGCGACGTTCAACCGGATGGTGGTCAGAACTATTCACTCGGCACCATTTCTAACGGTGCGAGAAGAGTAACTGTGGTTGGCTATGACAGCACCGGGACTCCGTTCGCAACGGACGCCCACAAAACCGGACTGTTTGTGAATCGCGTGATCCAGATCGACAACGATGGAGCGGTATCCAATGGGGCTTTCGTGCCGGCCACATTCAGCGACGGCACCACTTACGCGAAGATAGTTCGGGTAGTCACCACAGGGACAAGCAACTGCGAGATAGATCTTGACAAGACCTTGAGTGACCCGACTATTACCGGAGGGCTGATCCGGCCCAATGCCCTGAATCGCAAATACGCCCACGGCTGGACTTGGTACAAATCCAAGACTTCCGTCTCCTCATCGGGGGCCGGCGAGGATAACTTGATGGTTGCTGACACACTCACGGCGGCGATGCTCAAGACGGATTCGACCATTCCGATTCTCGCCCGTGGCACGATCACGGGAACGGCAGGAAACCATACCCTCAAAATCTACTTGGGGACAACGGCCTTCACGATTCTTTCAGGCACCACCACCGAGGGGGCCTGGAGATTTCAGGGCGAGATCCAGGTTACAGCGGCAGCAGCCCAAACGCTTTCGGGACTGTTTTGGAATGCGGATGGCGTGGCCTACATAGAGACGGATGCAACGGAGGCAATCAGCGGGGCGCTGGCGCTGAAGATGACGGGTGAGTGTGCGAATGGAGCCGATACGATCACGCAGTCTTTGTTTGTGGTTGACTTGAAATAGGGAGAGAATGAACATGAAAAAGATATCGGTATTCCTGCTTTGTTTGCTTCTCATCGCCGGAACGTGTTTCTCGGCAACCATTGTTCAGATCGGCCCAAGTTCCGACTTTGAGGCATCCGACAGCGACGACTTTGATCCGGACAGGATCGCCGGGGATGCGGTAGACAATGACACCATAGAAGGGTCACTGATTACCGATGCTTCGATCCTAGCTGCGAAGGTGGGGGATGTGCTCTCTGCTGGCGGGACATGCGTACCGATCGGGGATTTTACCGCTGCAATCAGTACGGGCACTAAATGGTCGGGGGCTTTTCGCGTGCTCTATAAGCACACGCTCACAAAGGTGGCGCTGACCACAAATGAGGTAGTAGGCAGCATAACCATCGACGTGTGGAAGGATGCAGCGGGGGCGACTACTGGTCTTTCGGTCCTTACCGATGCCGACAGTCTGTTTGACACGGCCACGGAGCCGAGCATTGCCGATGCCTCGGCGGACAATTATGACGAGGAGATTGCCTTCGATGCCGGCGAGGCGGCAGGGGCGGCAGGAACTTATTATGTGGTGAACGTGGATGCGGCTGCGACGATTACAGGAGTGAGCGTATGTTTCGATTTCGAACGGGTAGATTAGTCTTTCCGGTTCTGGCGTGGTTAGTCTGCTGCTGTTCGGTTCAGGCCGCAACGTATAACCTTGGAGAAAACTTCGAAGAAGTCTGTGATGCCGGGAAATGCACGCGGACAATTCACTCTGCCCCCATAGCGTTCCATGACGGCGCCAAGTTCGTTAGGATCAACCCTGACTGGGCAGACGGAGACACTGAGTTTCCCAATGTTGTAACAGCCGCAAAGCTCCGGTTGAAAACGGCTCCTGACGGGATGCGCCGGATCTATCCCATCCCTGGCGATGATACAAAGTGGATGGAGATAGGCGCTCCGATAGTCAAGAACGCTTCGGGGGTGTGGTTCAAGCCTACGTTTTCGAGCATCACCCGGACGGCAAACAAGCTTGTGTGCTCTAACGCTCAGGCCATCATGACCATCACTCATGCCGGCCATTTTATTAAATTGGACATCGAGCTTCTCGGCGGGTGGGTGCCTCGTGATGGTCAGTTCGCTTTCCCAGTGGGGCTGCAAGGTCTCACGCGCAACGGCTCACGAATCATGGACGGCGAGACCGTGGTATCAGTGTTGCGGCCTCCCGTGGTCTACGATGCGGCGAATCCTGGTGATGTAAGGCCGATTGCCAGCGAGTTCTTTAATGTGAGCGGACAGGCGTATATTCGGTTCACGCTGCCGGATTTGACCGGGATGAGTCGGCCCGTGGTTGATCCTACGTTGACACAGGAAGGGGATGCGGCTGATGGATACGTATCTGGGTTACATGCTGCCTATGCTACAGCAAGAAGCACATCATCAGCCAGTAATATTGTAGGGACCAGTCTTTCGATAGGACAAGACATATCTGATTATTTTGTTGCTCGATCCTTTTTGAAATTTGACACATCTCTCATTCCAGATAGTACGATTGTGAGTCAAGTAAATCTGATTTTTACAATTAACACCAATTCTTCAACTACGGATTTCGACGTTCAGATTGTCAAACAAGACTGGAGCGCACAAGATCCAATTGGGGCCGCAAGCAGAGAGTCCGCTTATGATGGATGTTTGGCTGGAACAGCAGACGTCAATATCTGGAGAAACACCAGCGGAATAGCAACGAACACTTCTTATACCAGTGGTAATTTGAACACGTTATGGGTGAGTAAAACGGGGAACACCTATTATTCGTTGCGTTCAAGTCGTGATTTTGACAACACTACTCCGACCAATTCGGAATTAATAACTATTCATTCCACTAACTCCGCAACAGAAGCTTACCGTCCTAAACTCGTTATCGTCTACTCCATCCCTCCAATCCTTCGCCCAATCATCATAAGCCAATCACGGATCATGGACTGGTGGAATGGGTTTGAAGGGAGGTTTGTGCGATGAGAAACAACCGGATGTCTACTGAAATAAAGGGGGACTGAATGAAACGAATATCCGCATTATGCTTGGCGCTTTTACTTTTTGGCTCACTGGCCTACGCTCAGATCAACAGCGGGCCGATTACCTCAGCTTCCGTGCAACCAGCCTCAACGACGGTTGCCGGAAAAATCGAGACAGCCACAAACACGGAAGCGGCTGCGGCATCGAGCACAACCGTGGCGTTGGTCCCCGGCAACACATATGGGACGTTTACGGGCACGACGATTGCCGACAACCCGACGATTCCGAGTGCGTTGCAGGCGCTTGAGTCGGCGGTAGAGCTTCGAGCAGTTACGACCGCCCCAGGGACCATGGGTGGGACAACCTCATTCCTGGCCTACACAAAAGTCCCGGTAACGGTCAACAATGGGAATCTCAACGCAACTGCCGCGATGCTCTCGAATGGCTACATAGAGATCACGGGGGCTGGTGAGGTGGAGCTCATTGCTGGAGCATTGGGCATGGCTGGCACCGTGAGGGCTTCCGGCGCATTTGCGGTAAGTGTTGATCCCGCTGACGGCGAGGTTATCGTGCTCAACGGTACGGCATTGGCTGCAGGGAACAAAATCACGTCCACTTCCACGGCAAACGACACGGCTACGCTCATCCATAACGGCACGAATTGGGTTGTAATCGGGCCGTCTGTGTGGACGGACGGAGGGGCGTGATGGCTGATAAGGAAATCCTGGAAGATAAGCCTCTTGATGAAGAATACAAAGAGCCGTTGCCTCCGACCGGCGACTGTACGATTACCCACGAGATGACGCCGTGTATCGTCTACATGGCCCTCCCTGGTGAAGTAACACTCGCAAAAGGCGTGGACCGAAAGCACGTCAGGATCGAGGCCAGAGGGAAGGCGTTCACTGTAAAGGAGGTCAAGGAATGAACCGACGCGATTTTCTCAAGAATGCCGTGAAAACCTCGTTTATCTTCGCCGCTGGACTATGGGTTCCCAAGCTCGGCATTCTGAGATCGGCCGATGCCGAAGCAAGTTTCTTCCAACACGCTGCCGGTGCTTCCGGCTTTCTCACTCGCGTACATGCCGGAATCACCATGAAGCTCTCGAAGGTTGCCGGGACTGCGTTTGCGACTCAGGTCAGTGGGTCGATTCCGTGGGCGCAGTATCGTAATCGTTCTGTCTCAATCAATGACGGTACGGGGAAATATGCAAGGGGATTTATTGGGGCGGTTGGGAGTGGGGAGACATATTCTAGTGAAATACTGGTTGGATGGAATTTCACCAGTGGCTGGACGCCTTCGAATGCCACTATTGTGGATGCCAACACTATTCAGTCCACTTTGGCAAATGGCAGTATTAGTAAAGCATATTCATTGATTGTGGGTAGGCTATACAAAGGAGTTATGGCTGGCGCTATTAGTTCCGGATCGCCTGTATTGGGATATACATCGGGGGGTGATTATCTCTTGTCAGATTTTGGAACTGGGTTTAAAACAAATAATGGGAGTAATGGCATCATAGTTAGAGCTGCCACAAGTGGTGCCATTCTTGATGTAACGACGCTGGAATTATATCAAGTCCTAACCCCCGACTCCACCGGCATTCTAGTTACCTCAACCCGTGGCGGAGCAACGCAAAGCTTTGCAAGCGTTGACGCAGGATTCAACTCGAACGCAGCGAGTTTTACGGTTACGGTGAGCGCGTGAAAGCCTGGATTGCCTTCTGCGCCATCGTCCTCCTGCTGGTCTTTGCACTCGGCGTCTGTGTGGGCCGTTACTGCGAATGCGAACATGGCTATTGGGCCGGGTGGGATCGGTGTGTTGGGGCTGTTGTAGTTGGGAAGGATTGATGGGGAGAATACTGCTTACGGTAGCAACCATCCTCGTTCTCACATCGCCATCCTTCGCAGCAGACATCCACCTGGAATGGGACGCTTCCAAGGGTGCGACCGGCTACAAGCTCCAAATCAGCACCGACCGAGGCCGCACCTGGGGAGAAATCCGAGATACAGAGAGCACCATGCCTGAGTACGTTTGGCGGGGCGCTCCCGACTCCGGGCTGCTGATGTTCAGGATCATGTCGTACAACGCTCACGGGAAGGCTTGGAATACTACTCGTGGGGTTTGGGTTTGTGAGGGGCGGAAGAGACCGCCGAGACATTGAGGATCACTGCCAATCATTCTCATTCCTTTCAGCTATCCACTTTTCAAGCTCACACAAGTCCTCTTTAATTTCTCCATCGTAGGATTCACCGATTAGTAGCAAGGTAAGAATTTGGCGAATTTTAGGAAGAGCAGTCTTGCAGTCGTGGGCATATTTCAGTGTCCCATACAGGGATGTAGACTGAGTGCCACCTCCAGTAAAAGCCGGAATTTTCAGACAGTCGTTCAACCGTTGGATGATCTTCTTCTCTGATATATTCATGATTTCATCCCCACAACCCAACCTGCCTCAACAAAGCTTGCCTGCAATCCCAACATCGGTTCATGAGTGCAAGCCGAGCCTGCACCGGGTCAGCTTCCCACTCACGTTCCCACTTTTCCAGATAGCCAAAATCCGGTTGCTCAATCGGCGAGTTGTGATTGCCTCCTCTTCGTACCATCTCTGCCGCAAGTTCGTCGTGACGTGCCTTGTACCTGGACGGCTCGAAGCAGTTATTGGTGAGGTACTTGCCGGGGCGCATCTTCTTCACCGTCCACTTACTCAGATGCTTGTGGGCTTCACCATGGGCACCGAGTAGGTGTTGTGGACACAGGAGGCGCGGGTTGATTGTTGGGCGTAGGTTCATCCATGAGCCTCTTTGTTTACTGCTTCCATTAACGCCTCAAGCCTCTTCGCCTCTTTGTAATTTCTGTTGATTTGACCTGCAAGGATTCTTTTTGCACAGGCATGAAGCGTCACGATTGGCTTCCTGCATCCATACGGGATATACCCATTTTCGGTAATCTCGGCTTTCCCAATGGTATGACCATCAACGCTAATAACCGCATAGTCGCTACCATTCGGGTACTTGTGCTTTGTCATCTCAACGGTCATGTTGGTTAGTGGCCTCCTTTTTTTCTTGCCGTCTCATCCCCTCACCCAATGGCTCTTGATGCTATCTCCACATTGAAGGCTCGGTTCAGAGGTTGATTGTTCCCTGCTCGCGCAGTGCTCACAGAACGCCCAGTCGTGACCGGGCGAGCGTGGCGGTTCTGCTTCTACGTGGCAAAATCATAAATCAAAGTTCTCCTAATTGCAAGCTAATTCTGAAAATGATTTTCACTTTTCGCTTGACACCATGGGTCTATTTGCTATGATCTTCCCACCAACTTAGAGAGGAACATCAGATGAACCACAAAGAACAACTCGAAAAACTCAAAACCAAACACAAAACATGGGGGGAGGTAGCCTCCATTCTTGGGGTTACGCCTCAGACCGTGGGGAATTGGCGGCGGTGGGATTCCATCCCTGATAGGGCGTCAAAGCAGATCGCCGGACTTTATGACCAGTTAATAGTCGCGGAGGCTCAATCAAATGAGCAGTAAAAGAAAGAAGCGTCAAGCAGAGTGGGAGAAGCGCGAAGCGAAGCGTGCAGAGAAAAAATTCTCATGGGATAGATTCCAAAAGGCTAAAGACGCAAACAACATCGAGGAGATGGCTGGGTTGCTTGGGGTTCGGTTGAAGTAAGCACCGGATCAAGAGAGGCATGCGACACGAAAGGGGGGATATTATGGAATTCAAGAGATTCAAGAAGTCATTGCAAGAACATGTGGCATCAATGTTGGATCAACAGTCAACGCTCTATGTGACCGACGTTGACAAGGACAAGTTGTGGGAAACGTACCTTGACAGCTTCCCGCCCGGCACGAACGAGATTTTCCGGGAGCGTAGGGAACATGACTGTAGTTGTTGCCGTCAGTTTGTCCGCGCCTTCGGGAATGTCGTCACCATCGCAGACAACCAAGTCATGACCATTTGGGACTTTCAATCGGGGTTGGCCGAGTACCAGTCGGTCATTGATGCGTTGTCGGAAATGGTACGGTCTGCGCCCATTCAAGACGTCTTTGTGACGAAAGAGAAAGCCTTCGGTACGGATCGCAACTACGAGCAGCGAGATGACGGTACAGTGCATACCTGGGAACATTTCAGAGTGGACTTGCCTCAGCGGTTCACGACACGTTCTAGCAAGTCAGAAGCCTCACTTGCCGGTGAATTCAGGGACGTGAGAAACGTTTTCAAACGGTCTCTCGAAGAGATTTCACGGAATGCTATCGACACGGTACTGGACCTCATTGCACAGAATTCACTCTACAAGGGAGAGGAATGGCAAGGTGTGCTGACTCAATTCCTTGCACTTCACACCGAGTACAGCAATCTCGCATCAGATCAGGAGCGAGAGTTTTACTGTTGGGCCAAGTCTGTCAAGGTTGGTGGTGCCATGGGCAAGATCAAGAACCATTCCATTGGCGTTTTGCTCACGGACATTACGGACGGGATGGATCTGAATGAAGCCGTGAAGAGATATGAAAAGATCGTGGCTCCCACGAACTACAAACGGCCCAAAGCCATCTTCACCAAGCGCATGATCGAGCAAGCGCAACAAACCATTGTGGATCTTGGGCTCATGGATTCGTTGGGGCGCCGGTTCGCAACGGTTGAGGACGTTACGGTCAACAACATCCTTTTCGCCAACAAAGACACCCTCAAGCGCATGAGTGGCAACGGGGGTGTATTTGCCGAACTGAGCCAAGAAGTGGCGGTTAACCCGAAGCAATTTGACCGGGCAGAAGAGGTTCATATTGAGCACTTCATCGAGCACGTCCTGCCGAGGACAACCAGTATCGAGGCCCTGTTTGAGAATCAACATGTCTCAAGCTTGGTGTCCATTATCGCCCCCGCTGTCAAGGAAAGCCCGACCATGTTCAAGTGGAACAACGGCTTTTCATGGGCATACAATGGGAACATAACGGATTCCATGAAGGAGCGTGTCAAGGCGGCCGGCGGGAATGTGGAGGGAGTGCTCCGGGCTTCGCTGCAATGGAACGAGGACGGGGACAACCCTAACGACTTTGATCTCCATTGTATTGAGCCTGGCAAGAACAGAATTTACTATATGAACAAAAGGCAAATTCATCGCTCAAGCGGATCTTTGGACGTGGATATTATCCATCCCCCGAAAGATCAGATTGCGATTGAAAACATCGCCCACGCAAGCCTGTCAAGAATGCCAGAAGGAGAGTATGACTTCCAGATCCACACGTACTCTAACAGGGGGGGGACAAGCGGCTTTCGGGCCGAGGTTGAATTCGATGGTCAGATCTACTCGTTCGACTACCGGAAATCCACTCGCCAAGGCCAGTTCGTCAAGGTGGCAACGGTGACGCTTTCAAAGAAGACGGGCTTCTCGATCAAGCCTCACATCGATTCGTCCATGTCTTCCAAGACGGTTTGGGGTGTGCAGACGAATAAATTTCACCCGGTCTCTGTCATGATGTTCTCGCCCAACTATTGGGATCTGCAAACTGGAATCGGACATCGCCACTATTTATTTATCCTGAGGGGGTGTATCAACGACACGACTCCCAACGGGTTCTTCAACGAGTTCCTGCGGGAAGATTTATTGAAACACAAGCGGGTGTTCGAGGCATTGGGGAGTAAGATGCGTGTTGAGCCGTCCGATGCTCAGTTGTCGGGCTTGGGTTTCAGTGCCACAAAGCGGAATGCCTTGATCTGCAAGGTGGAAGGCCACGCATCAAGGTTAGTAAAAATCACATTCTAAACCGAGAAAAGGAGAGAGAACAATGTTCGAGAAAGCCTCAAGACTCAAATTGCGTTTCAGTCACAAGGGACTTTGCACCGTCGAGGATCTGTGGGATCTTCCATTGACGCAACTCGACACCATTTTCAAGGGTCTCAATGCGAGAGCAAAGGCACAGAAGGAGGAAAGTCTTCTGAACGAGAAGACCCAAGAGGATGAAATCCTTGACCTCCAGATCGCCATCGTTCGCCATGTCGTTACTGTGCGTCTGGCAGAACGGAAGACTCGTGAGGATGAAGTGGAGCGGGCCGCGAAGAAACAGAAGTTGCTCGGCATCATTGCAGAGAAACAAGATGCAAGCCTGAAGGATATGTCCGTCGAGGATCTCACGAAGCTGGTCAATGAACTGTAGCAACAACCGGCTCGAAAGGGCCGTCAACGTATTGATGGGTGGGGGCACCCTCCCTTAACTGGTGGCCCGGTAATCGGGGAACCCGGTCCAGGTTCGGTAAGACGAAAGTCCCGAGTGCCTGAGCAATACCGGAGAGATACAGGTGCAACAGTGGGTGCATGACTTCGCCGGGTGGAAAGTAACCCGGCACGGAAAACACCGGCTCGAAAGGGCCGTCGAGGATTATGTGGGTATGGAAATGAGATGCAGTCACAGAACGGCTCAGTGTCCCAAATGTGGGAAAGATACATACGAACCAGAGATGGCTGAATACTTATCGGTAGTCAAATGCCCCTGGTGTGGAGCACGGTTTAAGAATGGCAAGGTAATCAAAGAAAAAATCCAAAAGGGATGACTCGGTGAGTAGGCAACCCGTCTAGTGAGACCCGAAACACAGAAGGGCGGGCGGGTGGAAGATGCTGAAAGCCGAGTCTCAACCGAAATGTCTCAACCAAGGGAGAATCCCATGCCACCAGTAGACTACGGTTCATCAATAGCAAACTCACACCCCTAACATCGGGGAGAAGGCTAATACCCAGGCGTCAAATCGTAAACTTACTCCGCAAGATCGGAGACGTAGCCCATGAACAGAGCGCGAGACGAGCCCGCAAGCCCTTTCGCCAAGTAGAATCCGACACCTCATAGGTCAGACGCAATGGGCGGCTCCATCGTGGGGCCGCTTCAAACACCCACCGCAAGGACACGCCATGGAATCAATCATCAACCTCGAAGGTTGGCAACTTTTATGGACCTGCGCGGCGGTTGGCATCATCGGCGGAGGTCTGCTCGTGGCATTGGGCGTGTTGGCTGGCATTGCTGAACGGATTAGAGATGAGTGGAGGGGACGGGAATGATGGACTTCCTATCGCAACACACTGGCTATGTAGGGTTTGCCATCGGCCTGTTTTGTGGGGTTCCAGTTGGGATAATGATTATTGCGTTGTGTCAGATGGCTGGCAGGCAAGATGCTTCTGAGCTCAATAGACCCATGCCGCGAGTAATCAAGCGATGAGTACCCAATCAGAACCCCAGTGGTTCACATGTCCCAAGTGGCAAACCCGCTCGATAGTCCCTCCGTGTGCTGCCAGGATAGCCAAGGCATCGGTTGGGACGGCTCCTGGTGAATTGGCTGCGGATTACACGTTCTGCATGACCTGCCCTGATTCGGTTGTGAGCCAGGACAAGTCCGAGCCGAAGCAGAACCGGAAGGGCAGAATCAGTCGTGGAAGGTATGACCGGAAACCGGAGAAGCATCCTTGCGATAGGTGCAAGAAGGTGTTGGATTTCACGGAAGATAACTACCCAAGAACGAGCGCAAATAAGTTCGGTCTTCAATACACTTGCAAGGAATGTTCAGGGAAGGATAGGGCGGCACGAAAGGCTACCGAGTGGGAGAGGAAGTAATGCAAAAGCTAACATGCACCAAAGACTTCACAATGGAGTGTGGAACGGTAGCCTTTTATGCAAACAGGCAGTACGATTTCAGGTACGCCACATTGAAAGAGGAAGACGATCACGGATGCCAATACGCATTCAGTAGTGAGATTGGTGATGGTCATCTTCTGAGTTACGAGGACGTCAAGCAACACTTTGAATGACGTGAGAAGGGAAGCAAAAAATGAAACACACAGTTTTTAAATACACGGTTGAAGCTTAGGGCCAGTTCGATTTGTCCATGCCACGAAACGCAAAGATCTTGTCTGTTCAAGTCCAGGGTGAACAGCCGTGTATTTGGGCACTCGTTGACCCTGAAGCCCCTAATGAAATCAGGCGATTTCGTCTTGCCGGTACGGGGCATCCCATCACAGAAAGCACGGACAGGCTCAAATTCATCGGGACTTTTCAGCTTCTGGGAGGAATGATGATTTTTCATCTGTTTGAAGTGACATGGTAGGTAGGAGGGAAATCCAATGAAATGCGAAGCCTGCAAAGCCCCGAATCCGATATGGCGTCACGTCAAGGTCGTGAGTGTGACCAGGAATGAACGCAACCTTGCCGTGCTGCGCTTGGTCGTAGCCCAGTGCTCCTCTTGCGCCGAGCGTTACGTGTTCCAGTCGGTGCCGAAGGACGGTAAGTGGGTCTTTGAGCGACAGGCACGGGTGAGGTATCCGAGAAGAGGAAGGCAATGAAGATCATCCAAAAGGAGAGGAATCCAATGAGCCATTTCGATTGTGTCTGTAATGTGATTGTGTCGTGTGACGAGGGGAAAGAGTTCACGGCAAGCCAAATCTACGAGCTTGTGAAGGCAACACAGGTTTCAAGGACCACGGTTTCATCCTATCTGAGCAAACTCAAGAACGCCGGTTGCCTTGAGAAGACCGAGACGGGATATGTTTGTAAGGACAACAACCTTGTCCGCAACTACGTTAAGCAACATACCTTTAGGCAAGTTGGATGCGTCCCTGCCAATGGAACATCAACGAGCACGGACATCCCTGCCGTAATGGAATCTCTTTCGTCAGACATCCCTGCCGGTCTTATCGCACTCAAGGAAATGACGGACTCCCTCGATTGGCTAATCAACGAGCACGTCCCGACACTGGAAGCCAAGAACAGGAAGCTGAACGAGGAAAACAATTCCCTTTATCACTTCATTAACAAGTTCACCTGGCAACTCAGCAAGGCCAAAGAGATTCGCATGGCTACGGCTAGGGAAGAGGACGACAAAGAAGCCATTGTCAACTGATATGAGGGAACGCTATGGAAGAGCAGAAGCCATACCAGACAATAATCGGCCGCAAGGTGGCACGATCCGACGCTCTTGAAACCAGCAACCGCATTATGGCAGACGCAGAGCGTGAAAGATACGAGTGCAACCAGCCAGGGCAAGAGCCTGAATCGGCTGTCATTGAGCAGAGAGACCGCTACCGGGAAGCACTCATTGCCGTCATGGGGGCATCGAATCTTAGGGCGGCATGGACCATAGCGAAAGGGGCGTTGCAATGATACAGCTTGACGACGAGCAGGAGCAACTACTTCGTGAGATCCTTGACCGATTCAAGGAAGGTAATCGGATCTTCGAGCTTAAGAACGCACTCAGGATCATCGGGACATGGGCTTTTGCGGCTCAAACTTGGGACATTGAGAATAGATTGGCGATTCTTGAGAAGATCGAAGAGAAGTGCAAGGAGGTTCTGAATGAGTGAACCCGTGTGGCTGATACCCGTATACAGTGACAAGGCAAGACCGCACCTGTTCCTTGAGTCTCCGTTCAACCCGAGATACTTCCGGTCTGCGTGTGGATTGCTGTATGGCAGGAACCGGCTTGGTGATCCAACTAAGAAAGAGATGGATCGGTCATGCAAGAAATGTCAGAAGAAGTTCAAGCGATAGGAAATCCCGATGAGTAGCGCCATAA